>Ga0209712_10000051_pt1 | contig 97089 bp, 91 predicted proteins | sample ArcOceMetagenome_FD_187443 | JGI IMG/M metagenome (GOLD analysis project Ga0209712, IMG submission 187443) | Marine eukaryotic phytoplankton communities from Arctic Ocean - Arctic Ocean - Greenland ARC118M Metagenome (SPAdes) (version 2) | ecosystem: Environmental > Aquatic > Marine > Oceanic...
TACTTCGTCGATACCCATGCCACCAGCGATTTTCAGGAACACGAGACCGGTCAGCATAAAGGCAATATTGCTGAGAATGGTCGGCCAAGTTAGGCGCCAGATATTGAATGTGGAGACGGGTTTCATAGCCAGCTATGATACCATTCAAGCCGCTTTTTGAGTTAGCTTTTCATGGCTGCTATAGAGGATATTCGTATGGTTGATCAGGGTGATATTGCGTTGGATTCGAGTTGGCTTGCAGTGCTTGGCAGCGAGTTTGATCGCCCCTACATGCAACAATTGCGACAGTTTTTACAACAGCAAAAAGACACCGGCAAGGTTATTTACCCGCCGAGCGCACAGTGGTTTTCGGCCTTTAATGAAACGCCTTTTAATGATGTGCGCGTGGTGATTTTAGGGCAGGACCCTTATCACGGCCCCGACCAGGCTCATGGACTTTGCTTTTCTGTTCTTCCCGGGGTTAAGGTGCCGCCTTCTTTGGTCAATATCTACAAAGAATTAGTTGATGATGTGGGCTTTGTGCCGCCCAAACATGGCTGCCTATCTAGCTGGGCTCGTCAGGGGGTGTTGCTGGTTAATGCGACACTAACGGTGGAGCAGGCCGATGCTGGCGCTCATCAGGGCAAGGGTTGGGAGCAGTTTACTGATCAGGCGATTAGGGCTTTGAACGATCGGCGAGAGGGCATTGTATTTTTACTCTGGGGCAGTTATGCCCAGAAAAAAGGTGCCTTTATTGATCAGTCCCGGCATCTGGTTTTAAAGTCGGTGCACCCATCGCCGCTATCTGCCTATCGTGGATTTTTGGGTTGCAAGCATTTTTCGGCGACTAATGATTTTTTATTACAGCAGGGCAGTGCGGCGATAGATTGGCAGTTGTCCTCTGATCCCAATGCTTAGCTCTCGCGCAGGCTGCGACTGATCCCCCGCAATAGGGGTTCAAACAGATAATCCGCAATACTGCGCTTTGCGGTAATCAGAATGGTCTCTGCGGGCATACCGCTGGAGAGATGCAGCTGGGGTATAGTCTCCAACTGATTCTTGCCGATACGCACTTCCGCCACAAAATAATAACCCTGCGCATCCTCATGGCGATCGGCCGAAACCCAGTGCACGGTGCCCTCTAACAATGGCGTCGCTCGGATATTAAAAGCGGTCAGTCGGATGCGGGCATTCTGACCGGGCCATACTAGGTCTATATCTGTGGGGCGAATACGCGCTTCGATTAGCAACTCTTCCTTGTTAGGCACTAGGCGCATAATTTCTTCACCGGGCATAACGGTCTCGCCGGGGTTCTTTCTCTTTAGATGACTGACTACCCCGTCGTGAGATGCTCGAATCGTTGCATTAGCAATTCGGTTTTTTAGCCGATTGATATTATCTTCAATATTGATAATACGGTGGATTGCCTGGTTATTTTCTAGATTGGCCTTTTGGCTAAGGTCAGAGGCGAGTAAGTTTTGTTGGATAGGAATCTGTTGCAACTCTGATTGCGCTGCGGTGATTTTTTGTATGCTGCTATTAATTGCACTGCGCGAGTCGATCACCCGTTGTGCTATTTCATCAAGTTGCATTTGGGATACATAGTTTTTCCCTGCCAGTGCAAGAACTCCACTATGTTGTTTGCTAAGCAACTCAAGGCGCTTTTGTCGCGCCTTATTTTCAATCTGCAGGGCTTGAATCGATAGCTGCAGTTGATGCTGTCGATTGTCGATAAGTGCAAGTTGGTCATTCTTACGCGTTATGGCTTCATTAAAGCTTTGCTGTCGCATGCGCAGCGTCTGAGTTTCCCCAAGTCGTTCTGCTAGCAATAAGACCTTATTAGAAAACCTGATCTGTTCAGCTTTATTGATATGGGTTTGGGAAACTTCTAATTCCAGCAGTGTCATAAGGTAGTCGCGAAGATTAGCTTTTAGCGCGGACTGCTCCTCAGAGACATCCAGCTGCAAAAGAATATTACCTTTACTCACATAGGCGCCGGACCGCGCAACAATCGATGAGATTTTACCACCGTACAGATGCTGAACCGGCTTACTATTTTCGATTGCGCGAATATAGCCCTTAGCTAATACCGCGCTCTCTATGGGCGCCAGGGCAACCCAAAAAGAAAAAGTTAAGACGCTGGTCGCGAAAATGACTAGGGTTCTGTTGCGCAGGGACTTATCTTTGAGAGGAGTGAGATTATATTGCATGAGGTCTAAGCGACTCGCTGAGTGCTGGCAAGTGATCTTGGGGGTGGCACCACTGTGCCGTTCTCAAAGACATAGGTTCGCTGCGCCAGTTTAATGAGTTGTTTAGAGTTGGTGGTTAAAATTACACATCTGTTTTGCTGTTGTAGAAGCTGTAATGTGCAGTGCAGCTGGTTGAGCGTAAACCCATTGCAGTAGCTTTCAGGGTTTTCTAATAAGACGATCTTGGCATCGCCGGCGACCATTGCCGTTAGACTTATTAGGCGCTCAAGTTGAATGCCAATCGCGGTGCTGCGGGCTTTGTTATTGAGCATAAAGTCGTAGGCAATATTGAGTTCGAGAAGCCGTTGATTGAGACCAGTTATCTGCGCAGCTTGGATTGCTTGGGTTTCATCTACAGCATCAAACCGGCTGATAAGCTGCAAAATGGTAGCCTCCGGCAGGTGCACTGATTCACCGGCTACTGCGATATTGCGGTGTAAACTCTGTGAACACCAATCGCCGCGGCGTTTGTTGTCGATTAAGCAGTCACCAGACTGCGGCTGGTGTTCTCCGAGGAGTACTTTGATTACATCTGTCTGCCCTGCACCGACCGATCCAACGAGAGCGGTGATTTCCCCGGGACTTGCCTGCATGGTTATATTCGTTAGAACCGATTGGTGTTGCGGATTAATTGGGTCATCGACATTAATGCTCTTTAGTTTAACAAGCCCCTCGACAGATGCACTATAGCCAGCAAATTTATGCTGGCTGAGTTGTTCAAAGTAGTCGCAGACTTCAACTACCACCTGCTTACCGAGAGACACGACGGCGCTGTTGGCAAGCAGCATATCAAAGGGCGCGATAGCTCGGGCTGAAATGATTAATACGGCGATAAAGCCGCCAGGCGATAGACTATTTTGTAGCAGTAATGCCGCGCCAATAGTTGGTGTGGCCAGTTGATATAGGGTTCTTAGGCTATGGTGCATGTCGGTGAGCAGGCCCTGGCGATGGTTGCTGATAATGTCTTGGGGCGCTCGGGCACGCTCCCAGTGCTCGAGTGTGTTAGCCGAGCCTAGCCAGCGCTGGGTTTTTTCAGACCAGTCGACGAGCCCCTCATCGAGAGAGGGTTTTTCCTGTTTGAATTTTGCATAGGCAATCAAACAAAAACACAGATTGACTGAGAGCATAAACCAACCGAGTACGGGCGAAAGAAAAAATATAATTAGGGCGGAAATGGGTAGCCAGAGTACATCGAGGATACTGGTAATGGCACCGGAGCTAAGATGTTGATTAAATAATTTTACTTTGCGGTAGAGCTTTTTACCTGGATAGCCGCGGCGTATTTCTGCGCTGATATGGCTGGCTATTTGGTCGTCTAGGTAGTGGCTAAAGTTGGCGATAGATTTACGGCGCAGCTGTTCAAAAAGCAGACCACTGACTGAAATAATCAATGCGCCGGCCGCCAACATCCATAGTGATTCGTAGCTACCGGTGGTGATCACTCGGTCAAAAATTTGTAGGGTATAGAGCGGGACGCAAAACGCGGCCAAGTTGGTCATAAAAGAATGGCCCAGAATCATCTGGACCACTCGTTTTACCGAAGCGATAAAAGTATTGCGATCGGATATGACTTTAGACAACTGAAATGCTTAAGTCAGTCAATGAATCTGTGCTGACACCCTGAAACTCTGCAAAGGCAATCGCATCGGCGAAATCACCGTCGCCATCTAAGTCGACGAACAGGTAGCTGCTATTGTCACCCGCTTCTAGCATTAGCCACTCGTCGAGATCTCGGCTTGCCAGAGAGGAGCTGACATCGAGGCTTAGGCTGTCTGTCCCTATGGCGAAGTCGAGAATTTGATCAAGGCTACCGTCGATATCGCTCTGTCGCCAATTGAAAGAGTCTTCACCTGCGCCGCCTATTAAGATATCAGCGCCGGTCATACCCCTAATAACGTCGTTGCCGTTACCGCCTTCAAGGCGGTTGTTGAGATGATTGCCGCGGATACTGTCGTTATGATCTGACCCAATCGCATTTTCAATAGATTTGAGCGTATCAGAATCACCACCGGTGCTTTTCTTTCGATGAATGTCAATATTTACACCGCTGTTGGCATAGTCGTAGGACACAGTGTCTATACCGGAGCCGTCGTCGACCACATCCTTATTAAGGCCCGAATAGATAAGGTCGTCACCGGAGCCGCCTTTTAGGTTGTCATTGCCCGAGCCGCCGTACAGAGTGTCATTGCCTACGCCGCCATCGAGATTATCATTGCCGCGGTCGCCTTGGAGGGTATCGTTATCATTGCCACCGAAAAGCGAATCATTACCGTAGCCGCCGATGAGCATATCGGCACCTGTGCCGCCATGTAATTGATCATTGCCAGAAGCACCTAAAATGTTATCGTCGCCCTTGCCTCCATAGACCAAGTCATTGCCGCTGCCTCCATCGATAGTGTCATTGCCTGAGTCGCCAACTAAGTTATCGTGGCCGCTATCACCAAACAGGTTGTCGTCGCCTTTGCCGCCTGAGATATCGTCGTTACCATAACCGCCCCATGCGTAATCATTGCCACTACCACCCTCAATAACATCGTTGCCGCCGTCACCAAATAGCTGATCATTTCCGGCGCGGCCATAAATTAGGTCGTTGCCATTACCGCCATGAATTTCGTCATTTTGTTCGGATACCGATATGAAATTACCCGCTGCATCAACCTTATGGACCGTTCCATCAGCCATAGTTTGGTAGCTGTGGGTGGGTTGATTTTGATCGGCACCGCCACTACCACTGGCAATATTGGACTCCAGAACCTGTGCGTTGGACGTGCCAATATCGACGGAAAATACAGCGTCATCAAAGTCTTTGTCACCGCCGTTGTAGAGATCTTCAAAGCCAAGGGTAATTAACCCAGCATCACTATCTGCCAGGCCTACGGTATGGTCGATGCCGTCGGGGTTGAGTTGGTAGTTGTTGTTCGCGACCCCTGCGGCGGTGTGGTAGGCGTTGTAGACTAGCTGTGTTTCGCTGCCGTCGTTGTCGACAAACCATAGACTTGGATTAACCGAACTAATACTGGCGGTAGAGCCATCACTATTTCTGAATTCTAAGCTGCCACTATCAAAGTCCATATCACTGTAACTGTCGTTATAGGAGTAACCGTTGGCGATGATGAAAAACCCTAATTGATCGCCAGCTTGCAGACTCAATGCACTCTCTGACCCTGACGGGGTGCTGCCTCCGGAGCCTGGCAGGCTTGCATTAGGAAAATGGAACTGCACTTCAGTTATCAGTCCCTCTGCGGAAACTTTGTAACTACCTAGTGAATTTTTGTAGCCAGCGCTTTCTGATTGAAAAATAACACTGCCCTCGTAATCATTGGCAATGGTAAAACTGCTTAGGTCAACAAAAGACGGACCGCCACTTCCATACAGCGTGTCGTTGCCTGAGTTGCCATATATTTCGTCATTGCCAGCACCGCCGTAGGCGACATCATGTCCATTGCCTGAATTAATTAGGTCATTGCCACCTCTGCCCGAGAGTAACTCGTGCCCATTGCCTCCATTTAGGATGTCATCTCCGTGGCTACCTATGATGGGTTTAATTGCTATTGTCATTTGCAGGGTTCCTTTAAGAGTTATTTAGTCCATTTAGTAAGAGACATAAGCAAATATGATGCCAGTAACCCTCTAGTCAGCTCCCTGTATGCTGTACACTCGTTTCCCTCAAAATAGAGAGTACTTTTTAGATTGCAGATCGCTAAAAACAGTCTCACTTTTTGCAAAATGCAATTCAAAGTGCGAATCCATTCATTGCTTTTGGAATCTACTAACGCAGCTTTTAAAGCGAGGCGCTAAACATGGCAACAAAACCCTGGCAGACACAAAAGAACTTGCTGATTTTAATGTCGGTGGCAATGACTATCGGTTTTGCCACATGGATGGCGCTACTCAATAATTTTGTGATTGAAAAGGCCGCATTTACGGGCGCGGAAATTGGCATGTTGCAGAGTATCCGTGAAATTCCGGGATTTCTTGCGTTCACTGCGGTATTCGTACTGCTGATTTTAAAAGAACAAACTTTTGCCTATTTGTCTCTAGCAATAATGGGGATTGGTATTGCTATAACAGGGTATTTTCCATCTGTGGTGGGGCTGTACCTCACTACCTTGGTTATGTCGGTGGGTTTTCATTATTACGAAACGGTTAAACAATCTCTGGCGTTGCAGTGGCTAAGTATCGAAGAGGCGCCGGTGATGTTAGGCCGGCTTATTGCCGCTAGTTCGGTGGCTTCTTTGGTGGTCTATAGTTTTTTATGGTTGGGGCAGGGTTATTTTGGGCTTAGTTATAAGGCTATTTATGCAGTGGGTGGGGGAACCTGTTTGGCTCTTACCTTATTCATGTGGTTGGCGTTTCCACGCTTCAAGGCCAAGATACCCCAGCGTAAACATCTGCTGATGCGCAAGCGCTACTGGTTGTATTACGCTCTGACGTTTATGAGTGGCGCGAGACGCCAGATCTTTGTGGTATTTGCCGGTTTTCTGATGGTTGAAAAGTTTGGTTATTCGGTGAGCAATGTGGCTGCTCTATATCTAATTAACCATTTGTTTAACTGGGCGTTTGCTGGCCGTATTGGTGCTCTTGTGGGGCGTATTGGTGAGCGTCGTGCCCTAACTTTTGAGTACATAGGTCTTATTGGTGTATTTACGGCCTATGCTTTTGTCGATGATGCCTATTGGGCGGCGGGGCTCTATGTGTTGGATCACCTGTTCTTTTCTTTGGCGATTGCGATCAAAACCTATTTCCAGAAAATTGCTGATCCGGCGGATATGGCTTCTACTGCTGGGGTGGCGTTTACGATTAATCATATTGCGGCGGTGGTTATTCCTGCGGCTTTTGGTTTGGTGTGGTTGGTGTCTCCGGCGGCTGTGTTTTTGATGGGCACGGGGATGGCGTTTATTAGTTTGGTGTTGGCACGGAATATTCCTCGGGTTCCCTGTGAGGGGAATGAGGTTTTGGTTGGGAAGGTTGTAGTAGCTTCTGTTTAGTAGTGCGGTTGTTGGTGGTAGATAGAATTTGGGGGTTAATAGACCCTGGTGAAGCCCTTGCGATCGGTCCCATGGGTGTAACCCTTTTCAGCGTTCGCTCAACTCGCTGCGCTCAGACAGTGAGCTCTCTTAATCTGAAAAGGGTTACACCCATAAACGGGCCCTGACTGATCGCCAGGGCTTCCCCATGGTCTATCTGGACTCTCGCGGTACATCTAAGTAAATAAAAAGAATAAAACAAAAAGAACAGCTTTCTAGAGCCTTGGCCGGATTTTTAGGTTTGCCTTCGCCTGTCCCCTTTCAAAACCGTAGCCAGCATGGATGCTGGCTACGAGACTTCATGGACGATATACATGGATGTATGAGTGTCGCGTTAGGCAGGATGCCGGTAGCGACCGTATTCACGTCGTGTTTTGAAAGGGGGAAAGGGGTAGGTAAGTCGTGCCAGTGCTAGGAGCCAAGAGACCTCTCACTACGTTCGACACTATAACCTTGAGTTTGCGCACCCACGGCTCATTCAAAGCCATAGAGGCATGCTAGCAGGGCTAAATAAGCGGCGGTTTCTTTGCTTTGGCTCTGAGCCAATTAAGACTTTTAAGCACGGCGGGGGTGTTGACGATCTTCCGTTCAAGGCGAAACTTTCCCGGGTAGTCGATCAGTAGCAGACCTGTGATCATGGTAAGCAGACCTTGCCCGGGCAAAAATAGCATCAATATCCCACCGAGCAAAAGTAGGTAACCCAGAAAATTCTTACTGATCAAAATGACCAATCTTATTAGAGGGTGCTGGGCCTTCCATTGGGTGGGTCGGCGCTTTTTGGGGACAAAATAATCGTCTGGAATCTGGGCGACTAGCCATGGGAGGCTGAGAAGACTGATGACAAAAACTACGGCAGAGCCTATGCCCATCCAGACGAGAAGATGTTGATGTTCGGTTAGGAAGTCTAGAAGGGGTTTCATGGCCCCGTTGGTATTTGGTATGGCAAGTCTAGGTGAGTCACAGAATAACGCTGCTCTCCTAGAGTTATTTCAGTGCAGTCGCTGGCTTTGTCGGCGAGCACTGCTAGTACCTCGATGGTGGATTCATCCGTTTGGGCGGCACTAGCTATATTGCCGATCGCTCTGCCGTCAGCGTTAAGTATCTCTGTGCCTGGGGCAGGGGCTTCTGTGGCCGAGAGTTGCAGGTGGTGCATTCTGCGTTTGACGGCACCGCGATAATGGGCGCGGGCGATAATTTCTTGGCCCGTGTAGCAGCCTTTTTTGAAGCTGATGTAACCCAGAGCATCTAAATTGATCATTTGGGGGATAAACATGTCAGTTGTGGCGGCAGTAATGTCTGCTGAGCCAGTGCGAAGTCGCTGCAAGTTTGGAACGGCTTTTGATTCTACTTGATCGCTAATATCCTTGAGTTCTGTTTTGAAGAACACGGCATATTTTTTCAGGCTGGTAAGAGCGATGTCTGTGACTGAACTGTGGGTCTCGAGAACAATATTGTCGTCGGCATCACAGGTGGCCTTGAATAGAAAAATGATGCGGCCCTTGGGGGTGCACTGGGCGCCATAAATACTCTGCTCGGTGGTCAGGGTTTCCATGTCACAGGTGACCTGGCCTTGCAAAAATTTGCGGCTATCTGGGCCAGAGAGCTGTATGTAGCCTCTGGGGTCACTGTTACTGGCTATTAGATTGGTCATTGCCCATCCGTTAATTTAAAGAGTATTTTAATGCGTCTATTCAAGCTGCGCTGTAGGTTAATTAGCGATTGTCTCTTATAATGCGGCTTTAACACAATTGCTGATTCCAAATGAATAAAAACCGTCTTATGTGGGCTAGTCGTCGAGGCATGTTAGAGCTCGATCTGATTCTACAACCCTTTGTTGAAAACACCTTTGATTCCCTGTCTGAGAATGATCAACTGCGTTTCGAGGCTCTGTTAGAGCGCGAGGATACGCAGCTATTTGTTTGGCTGATGAAGCGCGAGCAACCTTCTGACCCAGATTCCCAAAGGATAGTTCAAATTATTCATGAGAGCCGCGCCAACTCCGCTTGAAGTTAATCTAAATCCGTCGAAAATTCTTTTTCTAGTCCGGTTGGGGCTTGCTCTAGCTGTGGGTATCACTTTAATTGCACTGCCGATTGTTGCCCATGCTCGATTATTGGCTTTTGCATTGCTGGCTTGGACAACAGTACTTTGGGTGCGTGAATGGCTGCTTGAATGGAGGCGCAGTAAGCCTGAAGTGCTTCGGTTTTACCCAGGGACAGGGCACTGGCGTATTGACGATGGCGAGGATTTACAACTCAAGCCGGATCAATTTGTCACTCGGAGTCTGGTGATACTCTACTGTAAAACCGCAGGTGGCAAATCGCTCACCAAGGTCATTCCTCAAGACGCGATGACTGTGGAGCACCATCGACAGTTGCGCCAGCGGCTGATGTTGCCCGCTAGCCTGGCTGAAGGTCAGCATTAATCTTTGTGAATGATTACGTCTTGGCCAGCGAAATTGACCGGCACCATTACCGTATCTCTAGCAATTGGCGATAACTCTGGATAGTCCATGGTGTAGTGCAGGCCGCGGCTCTCTTTGCGTTGTAATGCACAGCGAATAATAAGCTCAGATACGCTGGCTAAATTACGCAATTCCAACAAGTCTCTGCTGACCTTGCAGTTGCTGTAGTACTCCTGAATCTCACTCTGTAGCAATTTAATGCGGTGCTGGGCGCGCTGCAGGCGTTTGTCGGTGCGCACAATGCCTACGTAGTCCCACATAAAGCGACGCAACTCATCCCAGTTATGGGAGATCACAACATCTTCATCTGAACTGCTAACTCTAGATTCATCCCAGCTGGGGATAATGTCTGGTTTAGGAATTTGGGCAATTAAATCGTTAATGGTCGTTGCCGCAGAGCGCGCGTAGACCAGGCATTCCAAAAGGGAGTTGCTGGCCATTCGGTTAGCACCATGGAGACCGGTAAAAGCGGTTTCACCAATAGCATAAAGGTTACGTAGATCTGTCTGGCCGCTTTTGTCCACCACCACACCACCACAGGTGTAATGGGAGGCAGGCACCACGGGAATCTGGTCAACGGTAATATCTATGCCAAATTCGAGGCAGCTTTTATAGACAGTCGGAAAGTGCTCAATAATAAAGTCTGCGGGTTTGTGGGTAATATCCAAATACAGGCAGTCGCTACCCAGCCGTTTCATCTCGTGATCGATTGCTCGAGCAACCACATCTCTGGGTGCTAGTTCGCCATCAGCATGAAAGCCGTCCATGAAACGACTGCCATCGGGAAGGCGCAGCAGAGCGCCTTCGCCGCGCAGGGCCTCAGTAATCAGAAACGACTTCGCCTTGGGGTGGTAAAGGCAGGTGGGGTGGAATTGATTGAATTCCAGATTGGCTACCCGGCAGCCACGACGCCAAGCCATGGCAAGGCCGTCGCCGCTGGCACCGTCTGGGTTGCTGGTATAGAGGTAGGCTTTGCTGGCGCCGCCGGAGGCCAGAGCTACGCTTTTAGCTTGAAATAGCGAGACGGTATCTGTGCCGATATCTAATACATAGGCGCCTGTACAGCGTATTTTTCTGGAGTCACTGTCGGCCTGGGTAACCAGATCCACAGCGCAGTGCTGTTCATAAATATCGATATTACTGGCGGCAATTACTTGGTCCACCAATGTGCTGGTGACCTCTTTCCCTGTGGCGTCTGCGGTGTGCAAAATACGCCGATGGCTGTGACCGCCTTCTTGGGTGAGGTGATAGCTTTCTTGATCCGAATCCCGGGTAAAATTGACACCCTGTTGGATGAGCCAATTGACGGCATCTGGGCCGTTTTCAACCACAAAGCGCACTGCGTCGTCATGGCACAGCCCAGCGCCGGCCAGCAATGTGTCGGCTATATGGGCCTCTGCACTGTCATTTTCATCGAAGACAGCGGCAATGCCACCCTGGGCCAGCCAGGAGGCTCCGGCCTGCAATGAAGCCTTGCTAATAAGGGCGACGCGAAGATGTTTATCTAGCTGCAATGCGAGGGTCAGACCCGCGACACCGCTGCCTATAATCAAAACATCATAGAGGTGATTTTCTTTCATTTTATAGCCACACAGAATTATCACAGCATGATAGTATAAGCTCAGAAATCCTGCGACCCATTAAGCGAACTTATTAGCTTACTAAGGGTCTTTTTATGGGTGCGCCGATACTGTTGCCAGAATGTGGCAAGAGTGCGATAAAACAGTGGCTGCATTGCGAACGTAATTTTACGAAAGCACCTATGAAAACTGTGATTTCTCAGTTATAAAAATATAACCCATAGGGTTGGGAAAACGGACTGCTTCATGACTGAAACAAAAACAGAACCTACTGATCAGCAGTTGGTGGTTAGAGTACAAAAAGGCGACAAACGCGCGTTTGATCTGCTTGTTTTGAAATACCAATATAAAGTGCACGCCATTGTTGGTCGGTTTATTCGTGATACCGACGAAGTGGCAGATGTGACCCAAGAAGCTTTTATTAAAGCTTATCGCGCGCTCCCAAGGTTTCGTGGTGATAGCCAGTTCTATACTTGGCTATACCGCATTGCTGTTAACACCGCAAAAAACTATCTCGTTGCTCGCAGTCGCCGTCCACCGTTGTCGGACGTGGATCTGGCCGATGCCGAGTATTATTCCGGCAGTGATCGACTAAAAGATGTGGGGTCCCCAGAGAACCAGCTCTTTCGTGATGAGCTTGAAGGCGTGATCAATAAGGCGATGGAAGATTTGCCCGAAGATTTGCGTACCGCAGTGACATTGCGTGAATATGAAGGGCTGAGTTATGAAGATATTGCAGCGGTTATGGATTGCCCGGTAGGTACTGTGCGGTCGCGAATCTTTCGCGCCCGAGAGTCAATTGATGTGCGTGTTTTAGATTTAATGGATGGTAATTAATATTTCGGTGAACCTTTCGAATAAACGCTGGTCATACGATCAGACTTTTTAACACTATTATCAGAATTTTTATTGAGGTAAATGAATGAGCGACAGCAAAGAGCGCCTGGCAGAATCAATCTCAGCCCTAGTAGACGGGGAAATAAGTGAGATAGAAATGCATCGAATCCTCAAGGAAGTGGGTATTGATCAAGATCAAGACATTCCCATTAATTCTGCTGACAGTGCTCGAGGTATTTGGCAACGCTACAATATGGTTTCGGCTTCTATGTCCGGTCAACCTGTCGCCAAAATCGACTTTTCAGCTTCTATTTCAGCAGCAATCGACGCAGAGGGCACCCACAGGGTGAGCATTGTGAGTCGTTTTGTCAGCTCGACAGGCCGGTTTGCCATTGCAGCCTCTGTCGCCATGGTTGCTATCCTGGGTGTTCAGCAACTCAATACCCCAGATCCTGCTAGTGCCGACGTTATTCAATTTGCCGAGATGGATATTAAGAGTACCGAGCAAAACACCGGCCCAGCTATCCAGTTTCCTTCAGGCTTTCAGCCTAGTATCCAAGCGCGTACCGTAAGCGCTGGTGGTAATAACAAAACTTCCCAGTATCTAGTCCCTGTGGTTCAGGTTCCCAAAACCGAGGGTCAGCAGTTTTCAGAAAAAGAGCTTCGCGCTTATATGGATGATATTATGCTCAAACATTCTAATAACGCAGCGTTAAACAGTAACCAGGGAATGTTGCCATTTGCCCGGGTTACAAAAAGTGAGGCGCGCTCTAGCAAAGAGTAATTCTATGTTGGTTAAGCAACTGTTAAATCACTTCAAAATGGCGGCCTTTTTAGCCGCCATTTTCGCGCACGGACCTTTGGTAGCAGAGTCGATGGAATCTGCCTACGACCTGATTGCCCGCATGGCTAAAGCCTCAAAAGAACTCAGTTATAAAGGCCTATTTACCTATGAGTATCGTGGGCAATTGCGCAGCATTAAGGTTGTTCATCTAGTTCGCGAAGGTGAGACCTATGAGCGCATTGTGCATATGGATGGCCCGGAGCGTGAAATTGTCCGCCGTGGCGATGACCTAAGCTGTTTACGGGCGGCAGATATGCTGCTGCGCGGTAGCGTTCTCAAAGTTAACGATAGCTACGCTAAATTAGAAGACTATTACGAGTTCTATATTCGCGGTGACGCCCGCATAGCAGGGCGAAAGGTCTCTTTGGTTGAGGTGCTACCGAAAGATAAGCTGCGCTACGGTTATATCGTCGGAATCGATAAAGAAACCGGCTTAATGCTGCAATCTGTGCTGCTCAGCCAATCGGGCAAGCCATTAGAGCGTTTCCAGTACGTAGATATATCGTTTACCGCTGATCTCGATAATTTCCAGCTGTCGTCTGAGATGGCGGAATCAGAAGATATGGAGGTCAATAAATCGGCCTGCCTTGAAGCGAATCAAAAAATCGAACCTGCCCCGTCTCTTTGGGAGCCTCAATGGTTGCCTCCAGGGTTTGTGCTCTCCTCCTATCAGCCCGCTGGGGCCGATGGGCAGGAATCATGGATGTACACCGACGGACTGGCTGTCTTTAGTATTTTTATCGACTCTACTGAACGCAGTCGCAAGTTTCCTCCCCTGGACGCTAAACTGGGAACCACAGTGGCCGTGTTAACCAAAGCTCAATACAAAAATCAGCACTATGCCATTTGTGTGGTGGGTGAAATTCCCCGTGCAACGGCGGAACAGGTGGCCAAGGCCATAGCTCCCTCGTCCTTAGATCGGTTGTCAACATCATCGCAGGCCAAATAGATGATCGTTGAAACTGGCACTGTGGTCGCCTTTGAGTCCGATAGCATCTGGGTTGAGACTATTCAAAAGACCGCCTGTGAGGCCTGTGTAGCGCAAAAGGGTTGTGGTACTAGAGTGCTTTCTAAGCTTACAGGTAAGACTAATCGCATTCGTGTTCTGTTACAGCAGTGCTCGGCAGATGACCTGACCATTGGTCAGGATGTCACTATCGCTATTCCAGAAGACGTCATAGTTAAAGGCTCAATGCTGGTTTATATACTGCCAGTAAGCTGCGCTGTTATAGGTGCTTCTCTCGCTGGTTCAGGGGGAGATGCTATGAGTATTCTTGGAGCAATTAGTGGTCTGCTGTTCGGCGGGCTGTTTGTTAACCTACAAAGTAAAAAAACACGGAACGATTTACGCTATAACCCTGTCTTAATTGATGACGGCGGTATAAAGCAAACCTTAGATTTTCTGTAGTACCGCCTTCATATCATAAATTTAAATTATCGGAGATTGTTCTGTGCTGAAGAAATTCATCTTGGTTACCAGTTTTTTCTTTTTTGTTATTTCACCTGTTCAAGCCCAATTACCTAATTTTGCCGACCTTGTAGAAGATGTTTCGCCTGCAGTCGTTAAGATTAATACTGTTATCAATGGGCGTAAGCCCCAAGGCCAGCAAAACCTTAAAGGCCAGTTACCAGAAATTTTTCGCGAATTACTAGAACAGCGCAATCGTCAACAGCAGCCTCCTAGAGATGCCCGCTCCATGGGCTCCGGCTTTGTTATCTCCGAAGATGGGTATATTTTAACCAATCATCATGTAGTCGATCAGGCGACAGAGATTCAGGTGCTGTTTGCAGACCGTCGTGAATATACCGCCACTATTGTCGGTTCTGATCGACGCTCAGATCTAGCGCTGCTGAAAATAGACGCGACTGATCTACCGACCCTGAGCTTTGCTGAGGCCGATGAGCTTCGCGCTGGTGACTGGGTCTTGGCTATAGGCTCTCCTTTTGGTCTTGATTACTCGGTCACTGCTGGGATTGTCAGTGCCATAGGGCGCAGTATTCCAACAGAAAAAGGTGAGAATTACGTGCCCTTTATTCAAACCGATGTGGCGATTAACCCCGGCAACTCCGGTGGCCCGCTGTTTAATCTCGATGGCGAAGTGGTGGGTATTAATTCGCAGATTTACTCTCGGTCTGGCGGTTCGATTGGCCTGTCATTTTCGATACCCACTAGCGTTGCCCTAACGGTGGTCGATCAATTAAAGAAAAACGGCACGGTTCAGCGCGGTTGGCTGGGGGTGGTGATGCAAGATGTCGACAAAGCGTTGGCCGAGTCACTTGAACTAGGCAAGCCCCAGGGCGCATTAATTAATGCTGTTGAACCTGATGGCCCAGCAGATGATGCTGGCATTGTTCCCGGAGATGTCATTGTTCGCTTTAATGGCCAGCCAATTATCGATTCTGGAGATCTGCCTCATGTGGTTGGCGCTATCGCTCCTGGTAAAAAGGTAAAAGTGGAGGTCTATCGTGAAGGCAAGCGCAAAACAATCAATGTAAAAGTGGGCGCTCTAGATAAAGACGGCGCTAAGGTTGCTGATCGCCGTAATGGTGCAGATAGGCTGGGTCTGGCAGTAGAGAAACTCGCTGATCAAGAGCGTCAGCAGCTGCGGTTGCGTGGCGGTATTGTAGTTATTGAGGTGTCGCCGGAGTCTGCAGCTGCAAACGCAGGATTAAGAGGTGGCGATATTATTGTGCAGCTCGGTTACAGCCGTATCGATGACCTTGACGAGTATCAGCAGGTAATTGCCGAGCTGCCTAAAGATACCCCCATCGCTATCCGTTTTTACCGTCAGGGAAGGGCTATCTTCAGAACCATCCAAATCGAGTAGTAATTCGCTGTTGAGCCGCTTGAACTATCGCTTTGATAGGTCGAGCGGCCAACCGCGTTGTGATAGCTACTGGGCCTCAAATAGGCTAGAATTCGCACGCATTTTTTAACGGCAGCGCAAACACTTTGTCAGATCTCAGTCATATCAGAAATTTTTCTATTATCGCCCATATTGATCATGGTAAATCGACCATTGCCGATCGGTTTATTCAGCTCTGTGGCGGTCTTAGTGAGCGTGAAATGGAATCTCAGGTTTTGGATTCTATGGATATCGAGCGAGAGCGCGGTATCACCATTAAATCCCAGAGCGTGACTCTGCCGTTTACCGCTGCCGACGGTAAAACCTACCAACTAAACTTTATTGATACTCCGGGCCATGTTGACTTCACCTATGAAGTCTCTCGATCTCTTGCTGCCTGTGAGGGCGCACTGCTGATTGTGGATGCGGCCCAGGGTGTAGAAGCCCAATCAGTCGCCAACTGTTACACCGCCATTGCTCAGGGGTTGGAAGTGATTCCCGTACTGAACAAAATGGATTTGCCTCAGGCAGAGCCAGAGAAGGTGATTAACGAGATCGAAAATATTATCGGTATCGAGGCGACAGAAGCAGTGCGTTGCAGTGCTAAGACTGGCGAAGGTATTACTGAAATCCTTGAAGAGCTAGTTAAGCATGTGCCTGCTCCAGTGGGGGATGTTGATGCACCGTTGCAGGCGTTGATCATCGATTCTTGGTTCGATAACTATCTCGGCGTTGTCTCCCTAGTGCGAGTCATGCAGGGAACCCTAAAGGTTAAAAACAAAATTATTGCCAAGACCATTGGCAAGCCCCATGTGGTTGATTCTGTCGGCGTATTTACCCCTAAGCGCAAAGAGACTGGCATGCTGCAAGCCGGTGAAGTTGGCTTTATGGTGGCGGGTATCAAGGACATTCTCGGTGCCCCGGTGGGTGATACTCTGACACATCACAGCACTGCAGATGTTGAAGCATTACCCGGGTTTAAGCGCATTAAGCCTCAGGTTTATGCGGGTATGTTCCCAGTAGACTCTGATGACTTTGAAGAATTTCGTGAAGCGCTGGCCAAACTGGCTGTTAATGACGCTTCTCTGTTTTATGAGCCGGAGAGCTCCGATGCTCTTGGGTTTGGTTTTCGCTGTGGCTTTCTTGGCATGCTGCACATGGAGATTGTCCAGGAGCGCTTAGAGCGCGAGTACGATCTCGATCTAATTACCACAGCGCCTACCGTGGTCTACGAAATTATCACCAACAAAGGTGAGACTCTGTATATCTCTAACCCCTCCGATTTACCGGATCCGGGCAATATTGATGAGATGCGTGAGCCTATCTGTGAAGCCAACATTCTGGTTCCCAAAGATTATGTGGGCAATGTGATTACTCTCTGCGTTGAAAAACGCGGCGTGCAAAAAGATATGCAGTTTATTGGCGGTCAGGTGTCTATTCGCTATGAGTTGCCAATGAGCGAAGTGGTTATGGACTTCTTTGACCGACTTAAATCAGTGAGCCGTGGCTTTGCCTCATTGGATTATGCCTTTGTCCGTTTTGAAGCGGCCTCGTTGGTGCAGCTAGATATTTTGATTAATGGCGACCGTGTGGACGCATTAGCGGCTATTATTCATAGAGACCACTCGTTGGCAAAGGGCCGTAACCTGGCCGACAAAATGAAAGAGCTGATTCCCCGTCAGATGTTTGATGTGGCGATTCAGGCAGCGATTGGCGGCAGTGTGATTGCCCGAACCACTGTAAAAGCACTGCGCAAGAATGTAACCGCTAAGTGTTATGGTGGCGATGTCAGCCGTAAGAAGAAACTGCTCGAAAAGCAAAAGGCCGGTAAGAAGCGAATGAAACAGGTGGGTAGTGTTGAAATCCCACAGGACGCGTTCTTGGCTGTATTGAAAACCTAAATAGACTCTATTGGAGGTAGATCCTGTGGATCTCAATTTTGAACTTATTTTGACCCTCATATTTCTGCTTTGTGGCGGCTTTTGGCTGCTTAATAAATTTGTCGTTAAGCAGGAAGAAGGTTTAATTGAATTTGCCGGCTCCTTGGCCCCTGTCCTTGGCATTGTGTTAGTTCTGCGTTCGTTTTTGATTGAGCCCTTTCAGATTCCCTCCCAGTCAATGGTGCCAACCCTTCAGGTGGGTGACTTTATTTTGGTGAGCAAATGGACCTATGGCATTAGGTTGCCGGTCATCCGCACCAAAATTATTGATGTGTCTTCACCAGAGCGCGGTGATGTGATGGTGTTTTTCCCGCCCCATGAAGACCGCTACTTTATTAAGCGTGTTGTCGGCTTACCCGGCGATACTATTCATGTGCTGAATGGCGTTCTCTTTGTGAATGGGGAAAAAATGACCCAGCAGGCAGACCCCGAAATCGCTGCATCGCCGCGCTCGGTTGTGATGACAGAGAATCTGCTTGGTGTTGAGCACCTTATGCAAAAGCGCACCTCACCGACTCGTCTTAGCCAGAATTATTCATCGGTGGTGCCAATGGGCCATTACTTTATGATGGGCGACAATAGAGATAACTCCAGCGATAGCCGTGTTTGGGGCCCAGTGCCAGAAGAGCGTATTGTGGGCAAGGCATTTGCCCGCTGGATGTTTTGGAACGAGTTTACGAGTATTCCCAGTTTTGATCGGGCCGGTGCTATTAAGTAAAAACTGAGTCAGTAAAAGCAAAGTCAGTAAAAGCAAAGTTAGTAAAACAGCTGTGAGAGAGTGCAGCCAAGCGACCGGAGATTTCAGGAAGAGATTGATAGACCACAAGGAGTAAGTGATGAAGCAACGCGGCGCAACATTAACATCGGTCATTGTGATTATATTTTTAGTGGGTTTTTTTACCACGTTAATTTTTAAAATAGGGCCCCATTACCTTGATAATCGAATTATCGGCGGTGCTATTAGTCAGGTTGGTGAATCTGGTTTAGAAGGGCAGTCGAACCGGGAAATTCGTGGCAAGATTGCAGACTTTTTTATCATCAACAATATACGTGATGTTAATGCAGGGCAGGTAAAGATAGAGCGCAGCAAGCAGGGCGTGACAATAAATCTAGACTACGAAAAAAGAATTGAAATGTTTGGCAATGTCGACGTTGTGCTTAAGTTTACTAATCGATATGACGGCGCTGAGCTAACTCATTAATCTGAGGATTATTAGTGGTAAGCAATGTCCGGCTGCTTCAAGAGCGCCTGCAATACCAATTTAGTGACCAAGAGTTGCTCAGCCTTGCGCTTTCTCACAGAAGCTGCGGCAGCAAGAATAACGAGCGCTTAGAATTTTTGGGCGACTCGATTCTGGGCTTAACTGTCACAGAATTTCTCTATGAAAAATTTCCAGAAGCCCGCGAGGGCGATCTTAGTCGCATGCGCTCTCAAATTGTGCGTGCCGAGACTTTGGCACAAATAGCTAAAGAGCTAGACCTAGGGCCTGAACTATTACTTGGCCCCGGTGAGATGAAAAGTGGAGGCAATCGGCGTGACTCTATTTTAGGTGATACAGTAGAAGCGTTGATTGGCGCAGTGTACTTAGACCGCGGTATGCAGGCAGCGCGAGACTCTATTTTGGTGTGGTTTAAGCCCTTGCTAGATGCTGCTTCAGATACCCAGCCTATTAAGGATGCCAAAACGGCATTGCAGGAATGGTTGCAGCAGCGTGGTAAGCCGGTACCTACTTACGAATTAGCAAATACTGGAGGCGAGGCTCACAGTCGGTTATTTACCGTTAACTGTCGCATCGACGCAGTGAAAGAAACGGTGAGTGCGACTGCTAGTAGCCGCCGCAAGGCGGAACAGATGGTTGCAGAACAACTCTTAACAGCACTGGAGCAGGGCCTTTGACAGAAACGAAAACACGCTGTGGCTATGTAGCTATTGTCGGTCGTCCCAATGTGGGCAAATCTACCTTGCTCAACCATATACTTGGGCAAAAGTTATGTATTACTTCCCGCAAGCCACAGACTACTAGGCATACATTGCTAGGCATCAAGACCGAAGATGATTTGCAGATGATCTTTGTGGATACGCCAGGTATTCATACCAATCAGGAACGGGCGATTAACCGAGTAATGAACCGCTCGGCGGCCAGTGTTATTGCTGACGTTGATGTTGTGATTTTTGTGGTTGACCGTTTTGAATGGAGTGAAGCCGATGAATATGTTGCCAAGTACCTAGGCAATAATGATGTGCCGGTTATTGTCGCGGTCAATAAAGTCGATATGATTGAAGACAAAGACGCCTTGCTGCCACACCTCAAGTTTTTGTCGCATAAAGTCGCTGCCGCAGATTTTATTCCTCTCTCTGCACTGCGCAAAACGAATTTGGATCAGCTCCAAGAAAAGATCAAAGGCTATATTCCAGAAAATACCCATGTCTTCCCTGAAGACCAGATTACCGATCGCAGCGAACGATTTTTGGCCTCAGAGATTGTCCGTGAAAAAATTACTCGTCAGCTGGGTGCCGAAGTTCCCTATCAGGTCACCGTAGAGATTGAAGAGTTTCGTGCAGAAAAGAAAATCACCTATATCAGTGCGCTGATTCTCGTTGAGCGAGATGGGCAAAAGAAAATTATTATTGGTACCAATGGCGAGCGTATCAAAAAGATTGGTGAGCAGGCCCGCGCCGATTTAGAGAGCCTGCTGGATTGCAAGGTAATGCTTAGAACCTGGGTTAAGGTTCGCAGTGGCTGGTCCGACGATGAACGAGCGCTGCGTAGCCTTGGCTATATGGACGAGTAGCCAACTGTGCGTGTAGATGGCGAACTTGGTTTTGTGCTGCATACTGCGCCCTATCGAGAAACTAGCCTGTTGGTGGACCTTTTTACTAAGCAGCATGGACGGCTTCGCTGTGTTGCTAAAGGCTTTCGCAAACCCAACAAGAAAGGTATCAGTCGCGCGATTTTTCCCTATACAGAACATCAGTTTAGTTGGCAGGGTAATGGTGAGCTAAAAACCTTAACTGCTGCCGACGCCTTGGGCGTCCCCGTGTTTTTAAAGCAGGAAACCCTGTTTACTGGCCTCTATATCAATGAGCTGCTATTTCGCTTACTTCACGCCCAAGATTCCCACGAACACCTCTATGAACAGTACCGTCAATTTGTTGCCCAGCTAGCTGATACAGGTCCCGATGAGTTGATGTTGCGCCGGTTAGAAATGTTACTCCTCGAAGAATTAGGTTATGGCTTGGTACTGGATTCAGATAGTCAGGGTGCGCCCGTTAATCCAGACCGTCTGTATCAATATATTCCTGAGCAGGGCCTTGTAGAGCTATTCAATCAACATAAGGTCAATAAAGTAGCCCTAAAAGGCGGCGACCTGCTAGCCTTATTGGAGGGAGATTTTTCCCAGCGCGAAGTTATGCAAACCGCAAAAAAGCTAACTCGCAGGGTGATAGATTTTTATCTGGAGGGCAGGCAGTTGCACAGTCGTGAGCTTTATCGGCAGCACCTGATGTCTGCCATTCCCAGCAGCTCTAAATAGCCCAGCTCTTAGATAGCGCCAAATAGCGCCAAATAGCAGCAAGTGGCTTTAAATAGCCCAGCTCTCAAGTAGCACTAAGTAGCATCAAGTAGCACCAAGTAAATTTTAGTCGTTGCACGTAAAAGATAAAAAGGACAAGCCAAATGGCACTAGCAATTGGTACCGATATTGTTGAGATAAAGCGCATAGCTGCAGTGCTTGAGCGTCAGGGGAATAAGTTTGTTCAGCGTATTCTCTGTGATACCGAGCAGGCAGAGTATCAGCGCCTCAAGCAGAGCGTTGCGTTCCTTGCTAAGCGCTATGCTGCCAAAGAGGCAGTGGCTAAGGCCTTGGGCACAGGCATAGGCAATGGGGTGAGCTTTCAAGACATTGCGGTGGTTAATAATGATAGAGGTGCACCGGCCATAGAGCTGTGTGGTGGGGCGGCAGAAATCTTGCAGTCGCTGGGAGGCACTAAGGTATTAATTAGTATCGCCGATGAACAGAATTACGCGGTGGCCTACGTCGTCATCGTTTGATATCCCTATTGCCTAATATTGATGCGGCTACCGCGACAAAAAGCTTATGCAAATTAGTTCTTTGCTATAACGAAACTGACGGGAAGATCAGCTGAGAGAAGAGGCATAAGCCCATAGCTTCAGGCACAATACTCAACTATTTTATCAAAGCGACAGATCATGAAAGTAGACTATCCAACCTTAGAGCAGTGCGTAGGCAACACACCTTTGGTGCGCTTGCAGCGACTGCCTGGCAATACGTCTAATACAATTTTGGCCAAGCTAGAGGGTGATAACCCGGCGGGCAGTGTCAAAGACCGGCCGGCACTAAATATGATTGCGCGCGCAGAAGCTCAGGGAACCATTAAGCCGGGCGACCGATTAATCGAAGCGACCAGTGGCAATACGGGTATCGCGCTTGCTATGGCTGCAGCTATTAAGGGTTATCCCATGACTCTAATCATGCCGGACAATGCAACCGACGAGCGTAAGTGGGCGATGACTGCCTATGGTGCTGAGTTGATTGAAGTGAGCAAGGCCGAAGGTATGGAAGGTGCGCGAGATCTAGCGCAAAAAATGCAGGCTCAGGGCTTGGGTACTGTATTAGATCAGTTTAATAATTTTGATAATCCCCTGGCCCATTATGAGGGCACAGGCCCAGAGATATGGAGAGATACCAAGGGCACTGTTACTCATTTTGTCAGTTCCATGGGCACCACTGGTACCATTATGGGCGTGTCTGCCTATCTCAAAACTCAGAATCCTGATATTCAGATTATTGGCTTGCAGCCTGAAGATGGAGCGTCAATTCCTGGTATTAGGCGTTGGCCCAAAGAGTATATGCCGGGTATTTTTGATGCCGCTAAAGTAGATGTGGTGATGGATATTTCGCAGCAAGATGCAGAACATGCCATGCGCCGCTTGGCGATTGAAGAGGGTATTTTTTGCGGTGTTTCTGCCGGAGGTTCAGTTGCTGCTGCGCTCGCCCTCAGCCAACAGTTAGAAAATGCCACCATAGTGGCCATTATTTGTGATCGCGGTGACCGTTATTTGTCGTCTGGCATCTATGCTTAATTGCATATCATAAAACTATGAGTGCCGAGTTATCTAAAGTTAAGTTAAGTTAAGTTAAGCGAAGTGAAATTAAGTGATGTTAAATTAAGTCATGAAGAAACGGGTGAAATAGCGCTATGAGTGTTGAGTATAGTATTTCAGATTTGCGTTATTTGATGTCTCGTTTGCGAGATCCGAATACAGGTTGCCCCTGGGATATTAAGCAGACTTATAAAACTATTACGTCTCATACCATTGAAGAAGTCTACGAAGTTGTCGATGCCATTGAACGAGGTGATATTGAGCACCTCAGTGAGGAGCTTGGCGATCTTTTATTTCAAATTATTTTTTATAGCCAACTCGGCGAAGAAGATAACCAATTTAACTTCGATGAGGTGGTCTCTGGGATCACTGCAAAACTACTTCGTCGCCATCCCCATGTATTTCCCTATGGCACGTTAGCTTCGGTTCGTGACAGCAATACTGTGGCCACTGAAGCGGAAATAAAGCAAAACTGGGAAGCTATTAAATCCCAGGAGCGCAAAGCCGTGGGTGCGGCCGGTACCTTAGACGATATTCCCTTAGCGTTACCCGCATTAAGTCGTGCATTTAAGCTACAAAAAAGAGCAGCCACCAAGGGCTTTGATTGGACTCAAGTGTCCGATGTACTGGCTAAGGTAAAAGAAGAAATCGCTGAGCTCGAAGTTGAAATTGCCAAAGGCGATCACCAAGCCATGGAAGATGAACTTGGTGACTTACTATTTAGTTGTGTGAATGTAAGTCGCCATCTTAGTATTGACCCAGAAAAAGCGATGGCGAGAGCCAGCAGTAAATTTAAACAACGATTCGAGGCTATGGAAGCCCATGTCGGGGTTGAACAATTCGCAGAGCTCAGTGCTGCTGAGATGGAATTGGAATGGGTGCGGGCGAAGGCCTTAGAATCAGATTAATTGATAGTAAACATAACCAGGCAGGCCTCTGGCAACGAATCCCTCAGGGTTGTTTGCAATGGCCAATAAGTGTATTGTGTGCGGCCGTTTCTGGGGCTGAAACAGTGCTAGAAATCGATCCTAACTAGCGCTGTAACACTCGGTAAAACCGTTGTAATTATCTGTAAGGAACGTATTAATGAGATTGATTCTATTAGGTCCACCTGGTGCAGGCAAAGGCACTCAAGCTCAATTTATTACTGAAAAGTACGGTGTGCCACAGATTTCGACGGGCGACATGTTGCGTGCCGCTGTTAAAGCAGAGTCTGAGTTAGGATTGCAGGTCAAAGATATCATGGCCTCCGGTGGTTTGGTTTCTGATGATCTCATTATCGCTCTAGTCAAAGAACGCATCACTTTAGCGGATTGCGCGAACGGCTTTTTATTCGATGGTTTTCCACGCACCATTCCTCAGGCTCAAGCTTTAGTAGATGCTGGTGTTGATATTCAATATGTTATTGAGATGGCTGTTGATGATGAAGAAATTGTTGCTCGTCTCAGTGGGCGTCGAGTGCATGAAAACTCAGGCCGTATTTATCATGTACAACATAACCCACCCAAAAATCCTGGTTTCGATGATGCAACCGGTGAAGCTTTAGTTCAGCGTGTAGATGATCAAGAGGCCACTGTTCGAAATCGTCTAAATGTTTACCATGATCAGACTCAGCCTCTCGTTAAATTTTATACGGATTTCTCGAGCAATGAACAAAATGCGCCGACGTTTGCCTCGATTAATGGCCTAGGTAAACTTGATGATGTGCAATCAAGAATTGTTGATATTCTGGGATAGTAGTGTGAAATTCAAATTTATTAAAAAAGTTTTTATGAGCTTGCGAGATACCAAAAGCTCCGATAACAGCAAAAAACCCATTAAATGTTACAATTTAGTGGGTTTTTTGCTGTATTTGGCTCTTAAAGGTTGCTAAACCAAATCGCTGGCGATTATGATTCATTTTCAAATAATTACGTACAGTAGAGCCATGTCAATTTTAGATTCCCTATTAGCCCGGTCACGGAGAGTTTCAGTGAAAAGTCCAGCAAAGAAAGTTACGGCACAAACTGCGCCGATTACTCCAACTATTTCTAAAGCACCTGCGGTTGCTGTTAAGGCGCCTGCGGTAAAAACTGCTGCTAAGAAGTCAGCCGCTAAAAAGCCTGCTGTGAAAAAATCCGCTGCTAAGAAAGTTGCTGGTAAAAAAGCAGTTGCCAAAAAGTCGGTTGCTAAGAAAACCGTTGCCAAAATGTCGGTTGCTAAGAAGCCGGTCGCAAAAAAATCAGCAGCACCAAGTGGAGCTGTTAAAGCAGCCGCTAAGGTTGTAGCTCTAAATTCAAAGGTCGATGCTCAGGCAAATCGTCTGGAAGCCTCGCGCAAGAAAATTGCAGTGGCAAAAGATCGAGTTTCTAAGAAAGCCAACGTGGCTTCTCGCAGATCTTTAGCAGCAGCTCGGAAAGACTTTCAGTCAACTAACGAAAAGCTGAAGACATTGCAAAATGAAGTTAAAGGCGCCAAGACTGCTCAACGTATTGCGCAGATCTTAGCCGGTGTAGCCATCGCAGAAGCCAAGAGCAGTGACTCGGTTGCGGCTCGCGCAATAAGTCTAGAATCTAAAGCTAAAGCAGATCTAGCGGCAGCACTGACCAAGTATGAAGCAAAATGGGTTAAGGCCCGTTCAGCTGCAAATGCGAAGAAAGTGAAAGCGGCTGAGAAGGCTGCAGCAGCAGATGTTAAGAAATTAGAAAAGAAAGCCGCTGCGAAGGTAAAAGCTGAGACAGCTAAAGCCAATGCCAAGCCGAAAAAGAAGCCAGCAGCTAAAAAGAAGCCAGCGGTTAAGAAAGCTGTTTCAAAGAAAGCAGTTGCAAAGAAGCCAGTTGCCAAAAAAGCAAAAGCTAAGAAAGCCGTTGCCAAGAAGCCTGCTGCTAAGAAAGCAACAGCCAAAAAAGCTGTAGTTAAGAAGGCTACTGTTAAGAAAGCAGCCAAGAAGGCTGTAAAGAAGGTAATAAAGCCAAAAGCAAAGCCGAAAGCAAAGAAAACTGCTAAGAAAACAGTAAAGAAAGCAGTTGCGAAGAAAACAATAGCTAAGAAACCAACAGTAAAAAAAGCAGCTGCTAAAAAACCAGCGGCTAAAAAGGCTGTAGCCAAGAAATCCTGATAGTGTAATTGGTTCCAGACCTGTAAAATCCCTCACCTCTGGTGGGGGATTTTTTTTGCCTCGCAATTATTGGATTTAAAATGGCGTCATTTTTAGCGATCGAAACCTCGACTCCCGCCTGCTCGGTTGCACTGATGGTAGACGGAGCTATGACTTCAAGGTATTCCGAGGAACCTCGTTCCCATACCCGGTTGGTAATGGCGATGGTCAACGAGCTTCTCACCGAATCTAACCAAACAGTGCAGCAGCTAGATGCGATAGGGGTGACCATCGGCCCAGGTTCGTTTACCGGATTGCGTATTGGTTTTGCCACAGTGCAGGGCTTGGCTTTTGGTGGCGATGTCCCTGTTGTGGCATCGTCTACATTAGAGATCATGGTAGCCACCTATTTACGCAAGCACTGTGCTGATCAGAGCGATAATGAGAGTGACCATAAGGTCGCTGCTAAAATTGCAGCTAAGATCGCCGATAAGAGTGAGTCTAAGAGCACTCAAGGCAACACAATCGTCGCCATACTGGATGCCCGCATGGGGGAGTTCAACTGTGGCTGCTACCAGGTCGGTGCTTATGGGGAGCTCGAGGCTTTGACAGCAGATCAACTGTTAAGCGCTGAGCAGACAGTGGCATTTATTGAGAAGCACCAACCACAGATGGTGATTGGCGAAGCAGGCCGACTAGTGGAAGACAACGCAGAAAAAGTGCCATGCTTTACACCGGTATTTCCCGATGCTATTGATGTGTTGGCCAGAACAGCGGCGCAGCATAATAAAGGCCTCGCACAGCCTATAGATTCAATTGAGCTTGTTTACCTGCGTGGCACTGATGCCTGGCAGAAAAGAAAACGTCTAAGGGCGCTATAAATTATGGATATGTTGCAGGCCGTTTGGTTGGCCGTCATTCAGGGTCTATCTGAATTTTTGCCTATTTCAAGTTCAGCACACCTCATACTTCCGTCGCAGATTTTAGGTTGGCCCGATCAGGGATTAGGGTTTGATGTGGCCGTGCATGTGGGCTCATTTGTCGCTGTGGTGATCTATTTCCGTGAAGATATTAAGCAATTAACTGCTGCCTGGTTTAAAAGTTTACGCCCTGCCAGCGTCAGTGGCGGTGGCAGCAGTGCCGAAAGTAAATTAGCTTGGTGCATTATTTTGGCGACGATCCCTGCTGGCCTAGTAGGGTTGTTGTTTGGCGACTTTATTGAAGCTAACTTGAGATCTATGGCCGTTATTGCCCTGACTACTATAGTCTTTGGACTACTTTTGGGTTGGGCCGATCAGCGGCATCGAGGTTCGAAGACGGTGGCTGAGCTTACGTGGAAGACTGCGCTTATTGTTGGTGCAGCTCAGGCGCTGGCACTCATACCTGGAACCTCGAGATCCGGCGTCACTATGACGGCAGCTCTGGCACTCGGGTTTGATCGCACCACCGCCGCGCGGTTTTCATTTTTACTATCGATTCCGATTATTGCCCTGAGTGGTGGGTATAAAGGTGTTCAGCTGTTGGGGCAAGAATCAGTTGCCTGGCCTGAAATACTGGTCGGTACCGCGCTTTCTGCGCTCACAGCCTACCTTTGTATCCATAGTTTTTTACGTCTGGTCGAGCGTATCGGCATGATGCCTTTTGTTATTTACCGTCTAATATTAGGTGCCTTCTTAATTTATTTAATCGGGAGCCAGGGCTGAGATGACAGCAGTTAAGGTTGCATTTATAGGGTTGGGGGTCATGGGTTACCCTATGGCCGGATGGTTGAGCCGCAGTGGTCATAACGTCACCGTTTATAATCGTACCCAAAAGGTTGCCGAGCGTTGGGCCACTGAGTACGAGGGTAGCTTGGCACTGACACCCAGTTTGGCCGCGAGCGATGCCGACATTATTTTTGTTTGTGTTGGTAATGACAATGACGTGTCTGAGGTGGTGTTAGGTGAACAGGGTGTTATGGACGGTATAAAAGCCGGCGCTGTGCTTGTTGACCACACGACGACCTCTGCAAACTTAGCGAAAGATCTAGCAGCACGAGCCTTAACAGCCGGCTGCGGTTTTATTGATGCGCCGGTTTCTGGCGGGCAGCAGGGTGCAGAGAACGGTAAGCTTACCGTGATGTGTGGCGGCGAGCCGGACAGCTTTACACGGGTGGCACCTATCATGGACTGCTACGCTAAAGAAGTTCAGCTAATGGGCCCCAGTGGTAGCGGTCAGCTGTGTAAAATGGTTAATCAAATCTGTATTGCTGGTGCTGTGCAGGGGCTGGCGGAAGGTTTAAATTTTGCCCAGCACGCGGGCCTAGACGCGGCACAGGTTGTTGAGGTTATTAGCCAAGGTGCCGCACAGTCTTGGCAGATGGAGAATCGTTATAAAACCATGCTCGACGGGCAGTATGATCATGGCTTTGCGGTGCAATGGATGCGTAAGGATTTAGCCTTTGCTCTCGACGAGGCAAAAAATAATGGCAGCGAGCTCCCAGTGACAGAGCTGGTTGATGAATACTATGCCGAGGTACAGGATCTTGGCGGCAATCGATGGGACACCTCAAGTCTGTTGGCTAGACTTGTAGCGCGCAATGATGCGGAAACACAAAACAAAGGATGATTGGTATGACCGATAACTCTCAGCAGTACAACCTTGGTTTACGGGCTTTTCTCGACGGCTCACCGACGCCATTTCATGCGGTAAAAAGCATGACTAGATTGCTTGAAGCAGCTGGTTTTACCGCCTTAGATGAGTCTGAACAGTGGGCCTTAAAGCCCGGTACCAAACATTTTGTGACGCGTAATGGCTCATCTATTATCGCTTTTGTGGTGGGCTCAGAGTCACTGGGTAAATCTGGTATGAGACTGGCTGGCGCCCATACTGACAGTCCCTGCCTAATGGTTAAACCTCTGCCCGAGATAAATAAGGCCGGCTATTTTCAGCTGGGGGTCGAGGTCTATGGCGGCGCGCTGCTAAACCCCTGGTTCGATCGTGATCTCTCGATTGCGGGGCGAGTTGTTTACCGTGATGCTGATAAGCAGCTCAAGCAGACTATGGTTGATTTTGAGCGACCTGTGGCAATGATTCCAAGTTTGGCGATCCATCTAGATCGTGAGGCAAATGCGGGCCGCACAGTAAATGCGCAGACCGATATACCGCCATTGTTAATGCTTGCTCCCAAGGGCAGTAAGGCCACAGATTTTCGTGCTTTGTTGGCCGAGACGTTTTTGCCGGCCAAGGCTGAAGTGCTAGATTTTGAACTCTGCCTATATGACACACAGCCTGCCGCTATGGTGGGGTTAAAAGAAGAGTTCTTGGCGTCGGCCCGACTCGACAATCTACTAAGTTGCTATGTGGCCACTCAGGCACTGTTAGCAGCCGATGGCACTAACACCAGTCTCGTTGTGTGCAATGACCACGAAGAGGTCGGTAGCGTCTCTGCAATTGGCGCAGATGGGCCGTTCCTTGAAGCGGTGATTGAACGAATTGTTCAGGCAGAGGGCAGTAGCCAGCAAAATGCGGTGTTAGATCGCTCGTTAATGATTTCTTGTGACAATGCTCATGCGGCTCATCCCAATTTCTCAGACAAACACGATGGCACTCATATGCCTGTGTTAAATGGCGGCCCGGTCATCAAGGTTAATGTAAAACAGCGCTATGCCACCACCAGTCTGACGGCAAGCTTATTTAGGCAGCTGTGCTCAGACGTCAATGTGCCGGTGCAAACCTTTGTATCACGAAGTGACTTGGGTTGTGGTAGCACGATTGGCCCCATAACCTCGTCTAGATTAGGTGTGCCTACTCTGGATGTGGGTATTCCCCAGCTGGCCATGCATTCCTGCCGTGAGCTCACTGGTTCCGAAGACGGCCAGAGACTTAGCCATGTGCTTGAAACCTTTTTTAATCGCAGTGGAAATTTAGCAATAGAGGTTGAGTAACCTATTGTCTATCATAGCCGCCAGTATTTAACAGTCGATATTGAGTCGCTTTTTACGCGACGGTCTTTATAATAGCGACCTTACATGAGTCACCCTTTATGAGTCAGAAGCGTGTTTTAACCGGAATCACCACGTCGGGAACGCCCCACCTGGGCAACTATGTTGGTGCCATTAGACCAGCTATCGAGGCTAGCCTTTCAGGTGAGTTCGATTCTTTTTTCTTTTTGGCGGATTACCATGCGCTTATTAAAGCGCAGGATCCCGACCTTGTGCACCGGTCTACCTTAGAGATTGCTGCTGCTTGGCTGGCCCTGGGCCTAGATACCGATAATGTGATTTTTTATCGGCAGTCCGATATCCCGGAAATCCCGGAGTTAACTTGGCTGCTAACCTGTATGACGGCTAAGGGCATGATGAATCGCGCCCATGCCTACAAAGGTGCAGTGCAGGCCAATGTTGAGGCTGGAGAAGACGAAGATATGGCGATAACTATGGGGCTATTTAGCTACCCCATATTAATGGCAGCAGATATTTTGATGTTTAACGCTCACAAGATCCCCGTTGGCCGCGATCAGATTCAGCATGTTGAGATGGCCCGGGATATTGCCCAGCGGTTTAATCATCATTACGGCGAGCACTTTGTGTTACCTGAGGCTCAGGTGGACGACGACGGAGCAATTTTACAGGGCCTTGATGGCCGTAAAATGAGCAAGAGCTATGGCAACACGATACCGCTCTTTTTGACTGAAAAGCAGCTGAAGAAACATATCAATAAAATTAAAACAAATTTACTGGAGCCCGGGGAGCCAAAAGACCCGGATAGCTCTGCGGTCTTTCAGATTTGGCAGGCCTTTGCTAGCAAGGCTCAGGTTGCAGAGATGCGCAGTGAATTTGGCAATGGTATTGGCTGGGGTGAGGCTAAGCGTCAGCTCTTTGAGCTGGTCAATGAACAGCTTCGCGAACCTAGAGAGAAATATCTACGGTTATTAGAGAACCCCGCTGAAGTGGAAGCCGTATTACAGCAGGGTGCTATTAGAGCGCGGGAGCATAGCGCCAAGCTAATCGCCAAGGTGCGCAGCGCTGTTGGTATTAGGCCTCTGACGTAGTTTTTAGGCTGGATGCTGGCCTCGCTTGGGGTATAATGCCCGCCAAATTATGGTCATATTTGTCAGTCACAATTATCGTGCTGATAAATTTTTATAGGAAAGATAAGTCTTATGGGAACAACAATGAGTCAATTTAGAATTTTTGCACTAACCGCCTTTGCCTGTATCGCCCTTATGGGTTGTAGCGCTAAAGAAAACACAGCGCTGACAGCGGCACAGGAAGAAGCGGTTGCTGAACGTATTGCACCTGTAGGTCATGTAGTCAAAGCAGGCCAAGTTGTAGCAGTTGCATCTGCCGGAGGCGCAGAGCGCTCTGGTAGCGACATCTATGGCACCAACTGCATGGCTTGCCATAACTCAGGTATTGCCGGCGCTCCTATGTACGGTGACGCAGGTGCCTGGACGACACGTCTGGCTAAGGGTATTGAAACTGTCTATACCAATGCGATCAATGGCATTAATGCTATGCCAGCGCGCGGTACCTGCATGGATTGCAGCGATGACGAAGTGATTGCAGCGATTGATTATATTTTGGATAACAGTAAGTAAGCTTGCCAGTTTATAAGAGCTGGGCTTTTAAGGACAAAGAGCTGGGGTCTCAGGCACAAAAACTGGATTTTCAGATATAAAAAAACCGCACTGCCTATGTTTTGAGATACAAAATATAGATAGCGCGGTTTTTTTACGCCTGCTGTTTTAACAGAAGGCTAGTTCTACACTGACAGGTCTAAGCTTTTGGGCCTGCATCGATAATATCGGCAGAAGGCGCAAACTTAGTGATATTTTGGACAAACAGCTTGGCTAACTTAGTCGCCTGTTCGTCATAGTCAGCGGGGTTGTCCCAGTTATTACGTGGGTTCAAGTAAGCCTTGTCTACCCCTGCAATCTCAACGGGTATGTCGAGATTTAACAGATCTAGGTGCTCAGTAGCACAGCCTTCTAAAGAACCATTGGTGATTGCAGTCACTACAGCGCGAGTCACGGGAATAGGGAAGCGACTACCGCTGCCTTTAGAACCACCTGCGCCGCCAGTCCAGCCGGTATTAACCAGATAAACCTTAGAACCAAACTCTTCAACACGTTTCATCAGCAGTTCAGCGTAGACACTAGCTGGGCGCGGCATAAATGGCGCACCAAAACAGGTAGAGAATGTCGGGTGAATACCAGCTTCGCCGCCCATCTCTGTAGAACCAACACGAGCGGTGTAACCACTTAAAAAGTGGTAAGCCGCGGCTTCTTTAGAAAGCAGCGATACCGGTGGTAACACCCCGGTAACATCGCAGGTTAAAAAGATAATATTTTTAGGCTCGCCAGCTTCGTTGTCTTCGCAGCGCTTTTCTACATGTTCAAGTGGGTAGCTGCAACGACCATTTTCCGAGATGCTGGTATCGCAGTAATCGGCAAGACGGTCTTTGTCGTCCATGACGACATTTTCTACGATGGCGCCAAACTTAATGGCTTCCCAGATCACTGGTTCGTTTTTCTGGCTTAGATCGATGGTTTTAGCATAGCAACCACCTTCTAAATTAAAGACTGTTCCGCGGCCCCAGCCATGCTCATCATCACCGATTAAGAAGCGATCCGGGTCTGCGGATAATGTGGTTTTACCTGTGCCTGAGAGACCGAAAAATAATGCTGTATCACCATCGTCACCAACATTAGATGCACAGTGCATAGGCATAACGTCTTTCTCTGGGAGCAAGAAGTTCTGCACAGAGAACATAGCTTTTTTCATTTCTCCTGCGTACTTCATACCGGCCAGTAGCACTCTGCGCTTAGCAAAGTTGATGATCACGACGCCTTCGCTGTTGGTGCCGTCACGCTCGGGGTCACAGGCAAAGTTAGCGGCGTGGAGAATCTTCCATTCTTCTTTTGCAGCATGGTTATATTTTTTGGCGCGAATAAACATGTTGCGGCCGAACAAACCGTGCCAAGCCGTTTCTGTTGTCACTTTGACGGGAATGTAATGACCAGAATCCTGACCCACATGGAGGTGAGAGACAAAGCGTTCTTTGTCTGCCAAATAATCTGAGACTCGACCCCATAGGGCATCGAATATATCTGCAGAGATAGGTCGGTTGACTGAACCCCAATCTATAGCATCAGATGAACTGGGTTCATCGACGATAAACCGGTCGGCAGGTGATCTACCGCTGCGTTGACCTGTGGTGGTTACCAGGGCGCCAGTACTGCCTAGTCGTCCTTCACCGCGTTGAATTGCGATTTCTACAAGCTCGCTAGAGCCCAAATCTGTATGAATTGGTGCTTCGGCCATTCTCTTCCTCTCTTCCCAAAGTGAAAAAAATAAAAAACAGAGACAATTAAGTCTCAAAGGTAATTATGTCAGAAACTGATTGGTCTAGCTCCACTTTTAAATGGATGGATTAAAAATACCGGTCATCATGCTAGATGATTAACCCCGAAATTCAGCCTTAATGTAACGTCGGTTTGTCGGGATTAAACATCTCTTCTACATGCTGTGTGTCGAACTCATACTGCTCTTCGCAGAACTCACAGGTGATTGAGACCTTCCCCTGTTCTTCAACGATACCGCGAATCTCTGTCGCGCCTAGGGAAACTAGAGCTTGCTCGGTACGCTGTCGAGAGCAGCTACAAAAAAAGTTTAAATGCTGAGGTTCAAATAGTCTGACGCCGTCTTCATGGAATAATCTAAACAGCTGCTCAGAATGGGAAAGGCCGAGCTGTTCGCCGGGCTTTAAGGTGTCCATTAGGGCGCTAACATGTTGCCAGTCGGCGTCAATTTTTTCGCGGCTCTGACGGCTTGGCATCTGTTGAACCAAAACGCCAGACGCAGTCTTTAAATCAGAGCTGAGTTTAATCTGAGTGGCGAGTTGTTCTGACTGATTAAAGTAAAATTCTAGGCATTTACTCAGGTTACCTGCATCTAGAGGCACAATGCCCTGATAGCGCTCGCCGCCCTCAGGTTCGATAGTGATGGCCAAAGTGGCGTTGCCCAGCAAATCTTTCAAACTGCGGCCCTTGGCTGCAGCCTCTAAATCGCCGCGCACAATGCCGCGCAGTTTATTGCCTTGGGTGCACTCGGCCATAATTGTTTTTAGGGGGCCTGTACCTGTTGCCTGAATAGTAACAATGCCAGGAAATTTTAAGGTGGCACTCAGCAAGGTCGCAGCAACCAAGAATTCACCGAACAGAGTTGCTACTGCATCGGGGTATTTTTGTTGCGCGACAATGGTTTGATAGCTGGTGACTAGCGAGCTTATTTCGCCGCGAATATCAGTGCCATCAAAAAGGAATCTTTGTAGGGTATCTTGATCAGTCATAGGGCGCGCATTGTACTGCAATATTGGCTGGCGGGAGTGCTAATTTTTTAAAAAGCGATGAATTTGACGACGCTGTTTTTTGTTCGGACGTTCACTGGGTGGCAGTGAACTATTAAAGGCTTTACGTTCAGCGGCTTTTTTTTCTCGCTGCTCGATACTCTGGTCGGTTTCTCGGTAGAGTACCTGTGCTTCAGAGGCGCCTCGGCGGTGCTCTGAGAGTTCGATGACTTCGATAGTTTTTTCGTCAAAGCCCTGTCGGACGGTCATGATATTACCGACTTCTAGTATGCGGCTTGGCTTGGATTTATGGCCATCGATATGGACTTTACCGCCCTCGATAGCTGCCTTGGCTAGCCCGCGGGTTTTAAAAAACCGTGCGGCCCACAGCCACTTGTCGATACGGACTTTGTTGGTGTCTGAGTTATCCATTCTCGCGGCCTTTAATTTTGGCTTTTGCTGAGGTTTTTTCTGAGATTTGCTGTGAGGTTTTTTCTTCGGTTTGATTGGGCAGGTTGAGAATTTGACTAAAATTTTGAATAGCCGGAATGCCAAAGCAGATCTTGGGAGCCTGCTGACTATCCGGTGTTTCTATGGCCAGTAGATGAGCTATCCCATAGACCTGAGCCGAACGTAGCACGGGCTCAGAATCATCGATAAATAAAGTTCGCGCTGGGTCAAAGGGCAGGTTTTGTTGCAGTTGTTGCCAGAAGCGCTGGTCTTCCTTTGGGCAGCCGTAGTCATGAGATGAAATTACTTCATCTAGCAAAGGTTGAATGCCGGTGACAGCGAACTTGATATCGACACTGTCGCGGTGGGCATTGGTAATGAGTATGCGCTTCTTACCTCGATCACCCAGCGCACGAAGGAAGTCGAGGCATTGCGGTCGTTCGTTAATCAGATGTTTGACTTCTCGTTTGAGGTCGACAACATCTATATCTAACTCTCGGGACCAAAAGTCGGTGCAGTACCAATCTAGGGTGCCCTGTCTGGCGGCTAGGCGCTGCTGCAGATCGGCAATCACTTGGTCTGCGGGAATGCCGTGCTTGTCACTGTAACGCTGGGGTAAATGATGCATCCAGAAGTGGCTATCAAAATGCAGATCCAGCAAGGTGCCATCCATATCTAGGAGAACTGTATCAACTTCATCCCAGTTGAATTTGCTAGCCCAATCAACGATCAAAATAAATCTTCCGGCAAGGGGCTGTCTGTGGGTATGGAGTTACCACTGTCTGTTAGCTCAGGGACATTGCTCTGTTTAAAGAACTCAAATATTCCCTCTTGATGAGGTGCAACGCGTTCGCCGGTTGCAGCGTCGATTTTTACCATCACAATGCCATTTGGCTGGGGTTGAACAATGTCTGCTTTGCCCGCTAGAGCACCGCGCATAAACTGTATCCAGATTGGCAGGGCGGCAGAGCCACCGTATTCATTGCGGCCCAGCATACTATTGTCGTCGAAGCCCACCCAGGTTGTGGTCACTAAATGAGGAGAGTAACCAGAGAACCACGCATCCCGAGGTCCGTTGGTGGTGCCAGTTTTGCCTGCCAGATCTGTCCGCTCAAGTACCTTTGCCTTGACGCCAGTACCGCGCAAAATAACGTCTTTTAGCATGGAGTCGATTAAAAAAGCGGTCTGTTCATCGATCACTCTTTTGGCTGGCAGGGTTTCGGCTATGCCAGGGTTTTGCAGAGCTTGAGTAAGAGCGTCCCAGCTATTCTGGTCAATATCGGCCAAGGTTTCTGTTTCTTGGGCGAGGCTGTTGAGAAGCTGTTCCATCTGCAAATCAACACTTGGTTCTGGAGTCTGTGGCTGGGTTAATTGGGGCTCTGTGTCACAGGGGTCGCAGACGGTTGCCGGCATTACCTGAAAAACAACATTGCCATGCCGGTCGATAACCTTGTCGAGAATATAGGGCTCTACCTGATAGCCGCCATTGGCGAATGTCGCGTAGCCTCCGGCGATGGCCATTGGTGTTAAGGCGTGACTACCTAATGCCAATGACAGATCCAATGGCATATCACCAGTCTCAAAGCCGAAGTCTTGCAGCCCTTCTAAGGTGCGATCTATGCCCATGCGGCGCAGGAGGCGAATCGATACCAGATTGCGCGAGCGGTAAAGGGCTTCACGCAAGCGGGTGGGGCCGTAAAATTTGCCACCGTCGTTCTCTGGTCGCCAGAGATCTTCTAATTTACTGTCGTTGAATACCACCGGTGCATCATTAATTAGGGACGCTGGGGTAAACCCATTGCGCAGCGCCGTGGCATAAATAAAGGGTTTAAAGTTTGAGCCAGGCTGTCGTGTGGCCTGTGTGACTCGGTTAAAACGACTCTGGCGATAATCAAAGCCGCCAACCAGAGCACGAATGCCGCCATTTTCTGGCGCTAAAGCAACCATCGCAGCTTGGGCCACCGGCAGCTGCCTTAATGTAATGCGATCACCTTCATAACGCTGAATACGTATTAAGTCGCCAATGCTAAATAATTCTTGGGCAGCAGAAATTGGTGCAGTGCGAGCATTCACGGTTTTATAGGTTCTTAGGTCGGCTAAGCCATCTGCCCAATTTAAGGGCAAGATGTCGCCGTCTCTCGTCAGCACCATGAGATGGTCATCGAATACTTCGCTTACGATCGCGGGTTGTAGGCCCCCATAGATGCCTGCTCGCAGAGCCTGAGGCCAAGTTTCTTCGGGCAGGGCTTTTTGCTCTACACCTCTGTAACCATGGCGTTGGTCATAGGCGATGATGCCTGCTTGCAGCGCCTCTACAGCATGGCCTTGCATCGCTGAATCCAATGTTGTGATGGCGGTGTAGCCTTCGGTATAGGCCTTGAGGCCAAACTTTTCGATGACTTGCTGGCGCACCATCTCGGCGGCATAGGCGGCATCAAGCTCCGATATAGAGCCGTGATAGGAGGCGTTGTCTACCTCGGCGATTGCTGTCTCATATTCAAGCTCAGTAATATTGCCAAGGGATAGCATCCGGCCAAGGATCCAGTTTCTGCGCAGCATAATGCGATCTAAATTAGCCAAAGGGTTGTAGCGCGATGGGGCTTTTGGCAGTCCAGCAATAATGGCTGTCTCGGCTAGGGTGAGTTGATCTAAGGTTTTGCCGTAGTACACCTGTGCAGCTGCGCCCACGCCATAGGCTCTGTTACCCATATACATTTTATTAACATACAGAGACAGAATTTCCTGCTTAGAGAGCTCTTCTTCAATTCTAAAGGCTAGCAAGATCTCGTTAAATTTGCGGGTGAACTCCTGACGTTTACTCAAAAAGAAGTTACGGGCGACCTGCATGGTGAGGGTACTGCCACCGCTACGAATGGATCCTGTGGTCACCAACTCGATTGCGGCTCGGCCTAATCCAGGGATCGAAATGCCTTTGTGCTCAAAGAAATTGTCGTCCTCAGCGGCTAAAAAGGCATCAATCATATTTTGAGGTATTTCATCAAAACTAACCGGTGAACGCTTCTTTTCACCAAATTCTGCAATAACTTTCAAATCTTGTGAGTGAATTCGCAGTGGAATTTGTAACTCGATCTCCTTTAGTTCCTCGACTGATGGTAGTTTTGGACTAAGGTACAGGTATAGACAAGAAGTAACCACGAGGAAACCACCGGCTCCAAGAATACTCAGAGTCGACAGAAATTTAAGTAATTTACGCTTTGTAATAGACACTATTTTCAGGCACCGGAAAAATCAGCGTCTATTATAAGGTGTAGAGAATGTGAAGTGCATCATTTGCAGAGTTACGAAACATTGTTAATGTCGTTTCTCGCGTACGGAAGCCCCAATCTACATGGATGAGAGCTAAGTAATGAGTTTTTTAGATTTTTTATCAAAACCGGCAAAACCCATATTGGGCCTTGATATTTCCTCTTCTGCAGTCAAATTGATTGAGCTGAGCAAGTCGGCCGATGGCTATAAAGTAGAGGCATATAGAGTTATGCCGCTGCCCTCCAATACCGTTGTAGAAAAAAATATCGCCGATATCCCCGCCTTAGCTGAAACTCTCGAAAGAGTGGTGTCTCTGTCTGGAACCAAATTAACTGATACCGCTGTGGCGGTTTCGGGCTCCTCTGTCATCACCAAAGAAATCGAATTACCGGCTGGCTTGACTGATTTACAGATGGAAATGCAGATTGAAGTGGAGGCCGACCAATATATTCCCTACCCGATGGAAGAAGTGGCCTTCGATTTTGATGTAGTTGGTCCGGCGGAATCTAATGAAGGCCTAGTCACGGTTTTGCTAGCCGCGTGTAGGCAGGAGAATGTAGAGCATCGCCGACAAGCCCTAGAGATGGCAGGGCTTAACCCCAAGGTTGTCGATGTCGAAGGGTTTGCTATCGAACGGGCGTACCGTCTAATGGCTAACCAGTTTAATCAGCTTGAACAATCGGATAATCAAGTGGTGGCTATAGCGGATATTGGTGCCACTACCTTCACCTTTACTGTGCTGGTAGATGGAAAAACCATTTACAGCAGAGAGCAATCATTTGGTGGCAAGCAGCTTACCGAAGAAATTCAGCGCCGCTACGGCCTATCTTGGGAAGAAGCGGGGGAAGCCAAGCGTAAAGGTGGTTTGCCAGAAGATTATGAAGCAGAAGTGTTGCAGCCATTTTTGGAATCGCTGATTCAACATATTAGCCGATCCCTACAGTTCTTCTATTCCTCGAGTAACTACAGCGAGATAGACCAGCTATTTTTGGCTGGGGGTGTCTCGGCACTTGAAGGCCTTGTCGCTCAGGTCGAAGAGTCCCTTGGCTTACCCACGGCAGTAGCAAATCTGCTGGCGAATATGGAGGTGAGTAGTTCAATCAATGCCTCATCTCTTTCGAATGATGGCCCGGCAATGATGCTCGCCGTAGGCCTAGCGCTGAGGAGTTTCGATTAATGTCACAGATTAATTTACTGCCTTGGCGAGAAGAGGCCCGCGAGCAATCAAAGAAAGAGTATCTGAGCCTGCTGGGTGCTGTTGCACTAGGTGCTGTAGTGCTGTTGTTTGCCTGGATCAGTTTTGCGGCGGCGAGCCTAGATAACCAAAAACAGCGCAATGCCTATCTTGAGTCCAATATCGCAGAGATGGACAAAAAAGTGATTGAAATTAGTGACTTGAAGAACAAGAAAGAAGAGATGATTTCACGTATGAGAGTTATTCAAGATTTGCAGGGTACCAGATCCGATATTGTAAAAATCTTTGATGAACTCGTGCGCTCAATACCAGAGGGAGCTTACTTATCAACCCTAGATCGAGAAGCTGGAGCGGTCAAAATGGCCGGTTTTGCCGAGTCTAATAATCGCATCTCCGCCCTCATGAGAAACCTTGATAAGTCTGCCAACTACCAAAATTCAAACCTCGCTAAAGTTGAGCAGGACGATCGCATGGGTAGTCAGTGAAGTCTATTTAACCTACAGATAGAAATTGAATCACAGGCCGCTTCAGACGAAGTTGGCAGTCAATAATTTAGTAGTTAAGAGCAGGGAAGATATGTCATTTCAAGATAGCTTGAAGGAGCTAAAAGAAATTGATTTCGCTGATTTAGATATCCAGCAAATCGGTATATGGCCTAAGCCGGTAAAAATGATTTTACTGGTGTCGGTTGTAATTGTGGTGCTTTTGTCAGGTTACTTTTTTAAAGTTAAGGATCTCCGCCAGCAACACCAGACGGAATTCCGTAAAGAGACAACCTTACTGCAGCAATACGAAACCAAATCATTTCAGGCGGCGAATCTAGACGCCTATCGACAGCAGATGATTGAACTGGACAAGACTTTTGGGGCGCTGTTAAAACAGCTGCCCAAGGATACAGAAGTGCCAGGTCTACTCGAACATATTACCGAGGTTGCTTACGGTAGTGGTCTGAGCATGAAGTCTATCTCTCTGCAGCCAGAAAAGGTCTCAGAGTTTTATATTGAGCTACCCATAAAAATTGATGTGACCGGTGACTACCATGATTTTGGTTCATTTGTCAGTGGAGTTGCCGCACTGCCTCGTATTGTCACGCTGCATGACTATTCGATTAAAAATATTGATGGCGGGCTGCTCAATATGGTTGTCGAGGCCAAGACCTATAGATATAAGGCGGAGGTGTCCCAATGAAATTATTATTGGTTCCAGCCATCGTTGGTGCGTTGTTGCTAACGGCCTGTGCGGGGGATAGCCAATTCGGTGATCTGGATGCAAAAATGGCTCAATTCCGTGAGCGTCCCAGAGGCACAATTGAGCCGCTGCCGTCCTACCCTCCAGCGGAGCGATTTAATTACAGTGCGCTGGCGATGCGCAGCCCTTTTGAGGCCCCGGTGGTTTTTACCGCCGAGTCTAGGGTTGGTGGCAATGCGGTATCAGAACCGGATCTAAAGAGGCAAAAAGAGCCTTTAGAGTTGGTTAGTTACAGCGCTTTGGCCATGGTGGGCACCCTGAGCAAAGACAGTCGAGTCTGGGCATTGATCAATGACGGCAATGGCAGAATTCACAGGGTTGCCGAAGGGAATTACCTAGGCAGAAACTTTGGCGAAATTACTAAAATCGGTGACGTCGAGCTAGATGTTTTAGAGACGGTTCCGGATGGCAAAGGTGGATGGATTAACCGGCCCAGAACTATGGGCATGAACGAATGAAGAGTGATCAACTCGTTAGGGAAAATAAAATGATTAGTCAACTCAAGCGCTGTTTATATTGGTTACTGCTGGCTCTACCCGCAACCCTTTGGGGTGCAGCGGCAGAGGCTAATGCAGTCACAGATATTGATTTTGTAGCTCTGCCGGATGATCGGTTCGAGGTCAGGCTCGCATTCTCAGGGCAACCTCCCCAGCCCAAGTCCTATGAAATCGCGCAACCCGCTCGATTGGTATTGGATTTTGCGCAGGTACAAAGTGCACTGGACAAGAAAAAATACCCTCTACCATTTACCAATGCGCGAGATGCAGTCGTTGTCTCCGATGGCAGCCGCACTCGATTGATTATCAATCTAGTCGAGTCGGCACCTTTTCAAACCGCGATTGAAGGCAATAGTTTAGTCCTTCAAGTAGGTGCCTCAGGCGCAGCGCAAAGGGTCGAGAGGGATGACTTGTCAGGTTTTCAGCCAGCGGCTATCCGCGAAGATCAGGATCAAGCAGCCGGGGAGCTTAATGCTGCGGTAACAGGGATTGATTTTAGGCGTGATGCTCAGGGAGCAGGGCTTATTTTGATCGACCTTAGTGACCCTTCGATCAATATCGATATTGAAAAGACGGGTAAAGCCATACAGCTATCTTTTTACCAGACTGAGCTTCCGGGTTATCTAGATAGAAGGCTAGACGTTGTAGACTTTGCCACGCCAGTATCAGCAGTTGATGCAGTGCAGGTTGGGTCAGCGACAATTATTACTATTGAAGCTGATGGGCAGTATGACTATCTAGCCTATCAGGCTGACAATCAGTATATGGTCAGCGTTAAACCGCAATCTGAAGCTGAGATTGCAGCTCAGGCAAATAAGTTTGATTTCAGCGGTGACCGCCTATCGCTCAATTTTCAAGATATTGAAGTGCGGTCAGTACTGCAATTGATCGCCGACTTTACTTCTCTCAATCTGGTGGCCAGTGACACAGTGACAGGTAGTATTACCCTGCGCCTAGACCAGGTGCCCTGGGACCAAGCCCTAGCGATTGTACTAAAAGCCAAAGGCCTAGATAAGCGTCAAGAAGGCAATGTATTAATGGTAGCGCCCGCTGCAGAGATTGCTGAGCAGGAGCGTCTGCAGGTAGAGGCTAACAAGCAGCTGCAGGAATTGGCACCCTTAGAAACCGCTTTTGTACGCATTAAATACGCAGATGCGGCGAAGATTTTTGAGCTATTTACTGCTGATGATCAGCAATCCGGTGATTCTGGCGGTGCATCTAAGGACGGCAATGCAACCAACAGCATTTTGTCGGCGCGAGGCAGTGCCATAGTAGATGAACGCACCAATACGATTATTCTCACAGATACTGAAGATAAAATTAGTGAGTTTCAGCGATTGATAGCTGAAATTGATGTGCCCATTAAACAGGTACTTATTGAAGCGCGAATCGTCATTGCCAACACAGACTTCAAGAAAGAGTTAGGGGCGACTTGGGGGCTGGCAGGTATTGATAAGATTTCTGGCACTACACAGTCTTCGGCTTTTGGTGATAAAACGCTTGGTTTCTCTGGGCGTCGGTCTGGCTTGAGTCCGGGTGCTGGCGTGGCGGAAAGCTTTAGATATTCGGCCGATGAAATTGAAACCGACTTCGGCCCTGATGGGGTTGCTGGCGGTGGCGATGATGGGCCGACTCTGTATACAAAAAATTATGATTTTGGTCTAGGCGATAGCTTGGCCGTAGATCTAGGTGTGGCCGACCCCACGGGCTCATTTAGCCTGGGCTACCTAACCGATAACTTCCTGATTGATCTAGAGCTCAGTGCACTCGAGTCTGACGGCTTCGGTGAGATTGTCTCTCAGCCCAAGGTACTAACTGGCGATAAACAACAGGCAGTCATCAAGTCAGGTACAGAAATTGCCTACGAAAAGGCGACTTCTAGCGGTGCTACTAGTATTGAATTTAGAGAGGCTGTTTTACAGCTTGAGGTGACCCCGCAGATCACTCCAGATAATCGTATTATTATGGATTTGCTAGTGTCTCAAGATTCGGTAGGTGCCTTTACTCCGGGCGGTGAACCCTCTATTGATATTACCCGAATTGAAACTCAGGCTCTGGTGGGAAATGGGCAGACTCTTGTATTAGGGGGTATTTTCCAAACTGAGGAAGTCAATGGTACAGAAAAGGTCCCAATGCTCGGTGATATACCATTTTTAGGCAGACTGTTCAGAAATGACCTGCGTAATGTCGAGAAACGTGAAATACTCATCTTCATAACACCAAAAATAATTGATGATGACCTTCTGGATAGATGAACGAACAGCATATTTTTTTAGTCGGCCCCATGGGGGCCGGCAAATCTACTATTGGTAGACACCTTGCGGCTTTCTTGAATCGGCCTTTCTTTGATATAGACAATGAAATTGAAGCGCGTACGGGCGCTGATATTCAGTGGATATTTGATATGGAAGGGGAAGAGGGCTTTCGCGTGAGGGAAGCTAAAGCACTTTTAGAACTTATACAAAACGACACGTCCTCAGTCATAGCGACTGGTGGCGGTATTGTTTTGCGCGAGGATAATCGTGAAGCGCTGAGAGAAAATGGCCAGGTGATCTATCTGTCGGCCACCAAAGAACAGCTCTACGATCGAACACGAAAAGACAAAAGTCGCCCTCTATTGCAGGTCGATAATCGCAGGGAAGTTATTGACCAGCTTGTCGAAAAGCGTGATCCATTGTATCGAGGTATTGCCGATCTGGTCTTTCCCTCAGGTTCTGTGCCGCCAGGAAAATTAGTAAAAAGTCTGGCTCAAGCGCTTACGGAGCTTTGATAATTCGTCGCGGCTAAGCATAATGTGTGATTGTTAAACCATGACGAGCTAAACCCCCATGAGTGCAGCATCTACGCCAGCTAATTCAATCTCCCTAAATGTCGACCTTGGCGATAGGAGTTACCCTATCCATATAGGTTCGGGGCAGATTTCTCAGGTGGGTATTGCCCAGTATATTCAAGGCCAAAAAGCGCTTATTGTCACCAACACTACTATTGCTCCTCTCTACTTACAGGCATTGATCGATCAACTGCCTGGGGTACAAATTGACACTGTTATCTTAAATGACGGTGAGCAGTACAAGAATCTTGATAACCTCAATACCATTTTTACAGCCTTGATTGAAAATCAGCACGATCGTAAAACGACGCTGATTGCTCTGGGCGGCGGTGTCGTGGGCGATATGACTGGCTTTGCTGCGGCCTCTTATCAGCGCGGCGTGCCATTTATTCAGGTACCCACCACATTATTGGCTCAGGTAGACTCCTCTGTAGGAGGCAAAACTGCCGTCAACCATAGTCTAGGTAAAAACATGATAGGGGCGTTCTATCAGCCTCAAGCAGTGATTATTGATACGGATACATTATCAACATTGCCCGACCGTGAGTTTCGGGCAGGCCTCGCCGAAGTGATTAAATATGGTCTGATTGTCGATGCTGCATTTTTTGATTGGCTGGAACAGAATGCCGAGGCGTTATTAGCGCGGGACAGCAAGGCATTGGTCTATGCGATTGAACGATCATGCATTAATAAGGCGCAGGTGGTCAGCGCCGACGAAACTGAGCAAGGTGTTCGAGCTATTCTTAATCTGGGCCATACCTTTGGTCATGCTATCGAAACATTTCAGCAATACCGTGGTTGGCTGCATGGCGAGGCTGTTGCCGCAGGCATGGTTATGGCTGCCGAGCTTTCGGTGTTGGCGGGTACTATGTCTGCAGCTGATGTCACTAGAGCCAGAGACTTACTTATCGCCTGTGGGCTACCGACCCAGCCGCCAGAAAACATGAAGGCTGATGATTTTATGGCTCTAATGGTTCGCGATAAAAAAGTCCTCGATGGGCAGTTGCGTCTGGTTTTGCTAAATGGCATTGGTGTTGCGACAGTGAGGGCGGATTTTGAGTTAAGCTGGTTACAGCAGATTCTCGCAGAGGCTTGTACTGGCTAAACCCATGATTCACCGGGTATTCTTCGCAAAATAAATCACATCTAAAGTAGTCCAACTGCAGGTTATAGTCGGTATAACTCATTGTCGGCCCTGCACTCGAAGTGTAGAATATCCGGCTCTCGTTTTCCGTTGTACAGACTAGCTGTCCGACCATCTATCAACACTTTTTTTTATAGTTTTACTGTGGGTTTTATTATGACTCAAAGCTTATGTCGGCTTGACGATTTTAAAGATAACTGTGGTTTTGGACTGATTGCCCAAATAAAGGGCGTGACAAGCCATAAGCTATTGCAGAACGCTATTCAGGCACTGACCTGTATGACGCATCGCGGTGGTGTAGCAGCTGACGGTAAAACCGGAGACGGCTGTGGTCTGCTTATGCAGAAACCTGATAGCTTTTTGCGCATTGTGGTTAGAGAGAGCTTACAGCTAGAACTTCCAGAGACCTATGCCGTGGGCGCGGTGATGCTTAACACAGATGCCGCCCAGCGCAGCAAAGCAAAGGCTGTCATTGAAGAAGAATTAGCCGCCCAGGGATTGCAGGTACTTGGCTGGCGCGAAGTGCCCACCGATAACAGCTGCTTGGGGCCTATCGCTCTTGAGTCGCTGCCGGCAATTGAACAGGTGTTTGTCGCCCCAGGCAAAATCACCGACGAAAAGAAATTTACAGCGCGGCTCTACATGGGTCGGCGCAAGGCTGAACAGCGCCTTGAAGGCGATGATAGTTTCCATATCGCGAGCCTAGGCATCAATGTCCTGAGCTACAAAGGGCTGATGATGCCGGTAGATCTGCCGGGCTTTTATTTGGACCTCGCAGACGAGCGCCTCGAAGTTGCTATCTGTGTGTTTCACCAGCGATTTTCGACTAACACTATGCCCAAGTGGCCATTGGCGCAGCCCTTTCGCATGCTGGCCCACAATGGTGAAATCAATACCATTATGGGTAACCGGAATTGGTCCGTGGCCCGTACTCCAAAATACAAGACTGACCTGCTCCCGGACTTATTAGAAGCAACACCGCTAGTCAACCGAACGGGCTCTGACTCGTCGAGCCTCGACAATATGCTTGAGGTGCTGGTGACAGGAGGAATGGATTTGCATCTCGCTGTGCGCACTCTGGTGCCGCCAGCCTGGCAAAATGTTGAAGATCGTAACCCTAACCACCGTGCTCTATACGACTATCTGTCTATGCACCAAGAGCCTTGGGATGGTCCTGCTGGGCTAGTAATTACCGACGGCCGTTACGCGGTATGTACTCTGGATAGAAATGGTCTACGCCCCTCCCGCTGGGTAATTACCGATGATGATGTGATTACGGTCGCCTCTGAAGTAGGCGTCTATGATTACGAGCCGGAAAATGTGGTGGCCAAGGGCCGCCTTGGGCCCGGCGACATTATGTCTATCGATACTCAGGAAGGGCGGATCCTTTTCCGCGATGAGATCGAAGATCAGTTGGCCGCACGTCACCCCTATAAAAAATGGCTGAGCGAAGGTCGCTTTGCTATTGAGTCCAGTTTTGATGCGGATAGTATCGACCTTGAAGGGACCCTGAGCCGCGAAGAAATTAAAACCTACATGAAGATGTTCCAGGTCTCCTTTGAAGAGCGAGATCAGGTTTTGCGACCGCTGGCTGAAGGCGGGCAAGAAGCAGTAGGTTCTATGGGTGATGACACGCCTATGGCTGTGCTGTCAGCTAAGCAGAGAAACCTGTTTGATTTCTTCCGTCAGCAGTTTGCACAGGTGACCAACCCGCCGATCGATCCACTCCGTGAAGCAGTGGTGATGTCCCTAGGCGTGGAACTGGGGCGCGAGGGCAGTATCTTCATAGAGAAGCCTTATTTGGGCCAGCGCATCGGCTTATCGAGCCCAGTGCTGTCACCGCGCAAATACTACGCGCTCAAGCACAATGAATACGCCGAATTTCCGGTTGAGAAATTTAACCTCAATTACGACCCAAAAGCCGAAAACCTCAAACAGGGGGTTCAGCGCATCTGTCAGGAAGTGGAAGCCTCTGTTCGCCGCGGCACAGTGGTCTGTATTCTCTCGGACCACAGTATCGCTGAAGGCAAGTTACCTATTCACTCGCTGCTCGCTGTGGGCGCTGTGCATAATCATTTGATCGAGACAGGCTTGCGCTGTGATGCCAATATTGTTGCCAGCACCGGCTATGCCAGAGACTCTCACCAGATTGCCACTCTGATCGGCTGCGGTGCGTCCTTGGTTTACCCCTATCTTAGCTACCATGTGCTCTGTGATTTAATTGGCAGTGGTGAATTGCTGGTAGATACCAACACGGCATTTAAGCAGTATCGCAAAGGCATTAACAAAGGCCTGCTAAAAATTCTCTCTAAAATGGGTATTTCAACTGTGGCGTCCTATCGTGGAGCGCTATTGTTTGAGGCCATTGGGCTGCATTCGGAAATTATTGACCTATGTTTCCCCGGACTAATCAGTAGATTGCAGGGCGCGACCTTTGATGACTTGGAGCAGGACCAGATAGAACTGGCCAAGATTGCTTGGAAGCTGCGCAAGCCAATTAGTCCCGGCGGATTATTGAAATATGTCCATGGGCAGGAGTACCACGCTTATAACCCGGACGTAGTGCAGACCATGCACAAAGCCGTTCAGAATAATGATTACAAGGCATGGTTAGATTACGCCACGCTAGTCAATACTCGCCCTGCGGCGACACTGCGAGACTTGCTTGGAATTAAGAGCAGCATCAAAGCGATTGATATTGCTGATGTTGAGCCTATGGAAGCGATTGTGAAGCGCTTTGATTCCGCTGGTATGTCATTGGGTGCTCTTTCTCCAGAGGCCCATGAGTCTCTGGCTGAGGCCATGAACAACCTTGGGGGTCGTTCAAATTCTGGTGAGGGAGGTGAAGACCCAGCTCGTTACGGCACTATTAGATCATCTAAAATTAAGCAGGTGGCCTCTGGCCGCTTTGGTGTGACGCCTGCCTATTTATCCAATGCGGAAGTAATTCAAATTAAGGTTGCCCAGGGCGCTAAGCCCGGTGAAGGCGGCCAGTTGCCTGGTGGTAAGGTCAATGCACTGATCGCACGACTACGTTATTCCGTGCCCGGTGTCACATTGATTTCACCGCCACCGCACCATGATATTTATTCTATTGAAGATTTGGCTCAGCTGATTTTTGACCTCAAACAGGTCAATCCCAGTGCTCTAGTATCGGTTAAGTTAGTGTCGCGCCCTGGCGTCGGCACTATCGCCGCCGGTGTTGCCAAAGCCTACGCCGATCTGATTACGATCTCTGGTTATGATGGTGGTACAGCGGCAAGCCCGATTAGCTCAATTCGCTATGCCGGCTCTCCTTGGGAGCTCGGTTTAACAGAAACCCACCAGACATTGCGCGCCAATGATCTCCGTGACAAGGTGCGTGTCCAGACTGACGGTGGTTTGAAGACTGGTCTAGATGTGGTCAAGGCTGCCATTTTGGGTGCCGAAAGCTTTGGTTTTGGCACTGGCCCTATGGTTGCTCTGGGTTGCAAGTATCTACGTATTTGTCACCTCAATAACTGTGCAACTGGTGTGGCTACTCAGGATGCCCGACTGCGCAACGATCATTATCGCGGCACTGTAGCCATGGCGACTAATTTCTTCAGATTTGTTGCGATGGAAACTCGCGAGTGGCTAGCGGTGTTGGGCATGTCTTCACTACAGGATCTGATTGGCCGTGTAGACCTACTTGAAGTATTGCCCGGCACCACAAGCAAGCAACAGAATCTCGATATGAGCCCGTTGATCGAAGACCGTCCAGAAATTGCTGGCAAACCCCAATACTGTCTTGCGCCAAAGAATGAACCCCTTGATAAAGGCCTTTTAGCTGAACGTATGGTTGCTGATGCACTGCCGGCTATCGAAGCTCAGACTGGCGCAACCTTTGATTACCAAGTGAACAACTGCGATCGCTCCATAGGGGCGCGGCTGTCCGGTGAAATCGCCAAGCGCTATGGCAATACAGGCATGGCAGAATCGCCGGTTCGTCTAAACTTAAAAGGGGTTGCAGGTCAGTCCCTTGGCGTCTGGAACGCCGGTGGCTTAGAGATTTATCTCGAGGGTGATGCCAACGATTATGTGGGTAAAGGAATGGCTGGCGGCAAGCTAGTGCTGAGCCCGCCGCCCACCAGTAAATTTAAATCCAACGAAGCGCCTATCATGGGTAATACCTGCCTTTACGGTGCCACCGGTGGCAGACTCTATGCAGCGGGTAACGTTGGCGAGCGGTTTGCCGTGCGCAACTCAGGTGCAGTTGCCATTGTTGAAGGTGCGGGCGATCATTGCTGTGAATACATGACCGGGGGAATCGTGGCTGTGCTCGGCCCCACTGGCTATAACTTCGGTGCTGGTATGACCGGTGGTTTTGCCTATGTATTGGACATGGATCGAGTATTTGTTGACCGCTATAATATGGAGTTGGTTGATATTCAGAGGGTGACATCTGAAGCAGCCGAGTCTCATAAAGCATTTTTGAAAGCCATGATAAGAGATCATGTTCGGGAGACTGGCAGCCTATGGGCCAATGAAATAATCACTAATTTCTCCGATTATGCATCGCGGTTCTGGTTGGTTAAACCAAAAGCAGCGAGCTTAAATGGCCTTTTGGCTCAGGCCCACGCTAACCCGCAGTAGCGGGTTAGCTCTAGAGATAAAGACTATGGCAAGACCAGATAATCAATTTCAGTTTCTCGAAGTGGAACGTGTCGATCCGCCCAAGCGTGACATGAAGCGTCGCGTTGGCGAGTTCGTTGAGATATACGATCCGTTTACCGAGAAAAAAGCAGCGGATCAATCCCATCGCTGCCTGTCCTGTGGCAACCCTTATTGCGAATGGAAGTGCCCAGTGCACAACTACATTCCCAACTGGCTGCAGCTGGTTGCCGAAGGCAACTTGATCGAAGCCGCGGAACTGAGCCATCAGACCAATTCACTGCCGGAAGTCTGTGGTCGAGTCTGCCCCCAGGACCGTCTCTGTGAAGGCGCCTGCACATTAAACGATGGCTTTGGTGCCGTGACTATTGGCTCGGTCGAAAAGTATATTACCGATACCGCATTGGCCATGGGCTGGCGACCTGATATGTCAAAAGTGGTGTGGACTGACAAAAAGGTTGCCGTCATTGGTGCGGGCCCAGCTGGTATTGGCTGTGCGGATATTTTGGTACGCAACGGCGTTAAGCCAGTCGTGTTTGACCGCTACCCAGAAATTGGCGGCTTGCTGACCTTTGGTATCCCTGAATTTAAGCTCGAGAAAGAAGTGATTCGCACACGTCGCGATGTGCTCGAAGGTATGGGGGTGGAGTTCCGCCTTAATACCGAGATTGGCACTGACATCTCAATCGATGAGTTGTTGAGTGAATACGATGCCGTTTTTCTGGGCATGGGTACCTACACCACTATGAAAGGCGGGTTTCCCGGTGAAGAATTACCCGGTGCCCATGAGGCACTCAAGTTCTTAGTCTCCAACGTCAACCGCAATATGGGTTTTGAAAAATCGGCTGATGACTATGTGAGCGTCAAAGGTAAGCGCGTAGTTGTATTGGGTGGTGGTGACACAGCCATGGATTGCAATCGCACGTCCATACGTCAGGGTGCCACTAGCGTGACCTGCGCCTATCGCCGCGATGAAGAAAACATGCCCGGGTCCCGTCGGGAAGTTAAAAATGCCCGGGAAGAGGGCGTGATATTTAAGTTTAATCGTCAGCCCGTAGAGTTAATGGCCGATGCTGACGGCAACGTTTGTGGTGTAAAAGTTGTAAGCACTGAAATGGGTGAGGCAGACGGAAACGGTCGTCGTCGCCCTCAGATTATTCCTGATAGTGAAGAAATTTTGCCAGCAGATGCCGTGCTAGTGGCCTTTGGCTTTAAGCCGAGCCCACCCGAATGGCTAACTGGTATTAAGGTTGAGACGGCTGATTGGGGTGTTGTGCTGGCGGCTGAGGAACAGACGTTCCCATTCCAGACCACCAACCCAAAGATTTTTGCTGGTGGTGATATGGTGCGTGGGTCCGACTTGGTCGTGACCGCCGTTTTTGAGGGCCGTCAGGCCGCTGAAGGTATTTTGGATTATCTGGATATTTAATGTCTGAGTTAAAGAATGATCGTTTCTTAAAAGCACTTAAACGCCAACCCGTTGACCGCACGCCTGTGTGGATGATGCGCCAAGCAGGACGCTATTTGCCCGAGTATCGTGCGACTAGAGGTCAAGCTGGCGACTTTATGAGTCTGTGCAAGAATACAGAGCTGGCCTGTGAGGTTACATTACAGCCCTTAGAGCGCTATGAACTAGATGCCGCAATTCTCTTCTCGGATATTCTGACCATACCTGATGCCATGGGGCTGGGTCTTTATTTCGAAGAGGGCGAAGGCCCTAAGTTTCGCAAGCCGGTGCGTACCGAAGCAGATATCGAACAGCTACAGGTAATTAACACCGCGTCTGATTTACCCTATGTGACTGACGCCGTAACTATGATTCGTCGTGAACTACAGGGGCGTGTTCCCTTGATTGGTTTTTCTGGTAGCCCCTGGACTCTGGCGACCTATATGATCGAAGGGCAGAGCAGCAGAGATTTTGCTCGCGCCAAAACTATGCTCTATACCCAACCAGAGCTAATGCACCAGCTGTTGGAGAAGTTATCCCTATCCGTTATTGATTACCTGAACGCGCAGATAAAAGCGGGTGCTCAGGTGGTACAAATTTTTGATACATGGGGCGGTGCGCTTAGTCATGCCGCCTACCAGGAATTCTCCCTAGCCTATATGACAAAAATCGTTGCTGGTTTAATTAAGCACGCGGATGGTCGCGATGTGCCGGTTATTTTGTTCACAAAAGGCGGTGGTCATTGGTTAGAAGCCATGGCTGACAGTGGCTGCGACGCCTTAGGCTTGGATTGGACTGTTGATATTGGTATGGCCAAAGCTCGTGTGGGTGACAGGGTCGCACTGCAAGGCAATATGGACCCTGCAGTACTTCGTGCTGCGCCGGAGACCATTGAACGAGAAGTAAAAAGCATTTTGACCTCGTTTGGCAGCGGTGCTGGCCATATCTTCAATCTGGGTCATGGTATTACTCCAGATATAGATCCGGAGCATGCGAAGGTCTTTATTGAGGCAGTTAACAACTTTTCTGCAAAGTAATGCTCAAGTCTATCTATTCTTGGTCTATATTTATCTGAAATATTAACCAACTCACAGTTTAGAAATAAGAAGTATTTACAGTCCCTTCTTTGCGCTATCGCTTTTTTAGCAGCTTGCTTAAGTTTTGTTTAGCAGCTTAAGTTTTATTTATAGCTTATAAAAGTTATGGCATTACTGTCTAAAAAATCTAACGGATTAGATTTATGAGGATTTTATGTCCTTAAAGCAATTGAAGGTCTTTATTCACGAACTCGAGGTTGGGATGTTTGTCTCCGCTCTCGATAAACCTTGGGCGGAAACTCCTTTTCCCATACAGGGGTTTGTGGTTAAAAATGGCGCGGATATTAGTCGCGTCAAAGCCTATTGCGACTATGTATTTGTCGATATCGAAAAAGGCATATCGCCGACCGATATGGGATCCTCCGATTCTGCTCCCCGCCTCAGTATAAACTCCAACCATAAGACCGGCAGTCGTGACTCCCATCAGGGTCAAGCGTCGTTTAATCGCTCTCGCACCAAATCTGCTCAGCAACAGAAATTAGTGATCAAGCCCGATGTTTACAAAAAGACCGTCGAGCTGGCCAAGGAAATCCCAGCCGCACGTGTTGCGATGAACAATGTACTTGGCTGCTTAACAGTGGCGACAAGGCAGATGATACGCGGTGGTGGCTTTAATCAGGACCAGCTGCAGGAAGCGGTCGATGCCATGATCGACAGTGTAATCCGCTGCCCCGATGCCTTCACTTGGTTACTGCGCTTGCGTTCAAAAGACGCTCATTCTCATGATCATTCAGTGCGCTCATCCCTTTGGGCTACTCAGTTCGGTCGTCATATAGGTCTTGAAGTTGGCCAGTTAAAAGATCTCTGTCTGGCGACACTGTTAAAGGATATAGGCCGCGTTAAACTCGATCGGGCACTGTTACATAACCAACATCGCAATGCTCAGCAGGAAGCCGAGTATCGTGGCTTTGTGAGCCACAGTGTCGATCAGTTACGCACAGCTGGCTTTGAAAATCGTACGGTCATCAACATTATTAAATTTCATTGCGAGCGCTTTGACGGTAGCGGTTACCCAAAAGGCTGCAGTGGCAATCAGATTCCATTTTTGGCCAGAATAGCGGGTATTGCCTCTGAGTTCGATATGCTTTGTAACCCGCGGGAAGCTGGCGAAACCATGGCTCCGTCAAAGGCAACCAGCCGACTCTATAAGATGCGCGGTACTGGGTTTTCTGAAGATTTAGTTGTGGAGTTTATTCAGTCAGTCGGTTTGTACCCTGCGGGTACCTTCGTAGAGCTCACTACGGGTGACCGAGGCATGGTGATTGAACAAAATCCCCGGGCAAGATTGGCACCGCGTCTAGCTGTGTTTGAGAATAAAGATGGCGTGATAGATCAGGCGAAATATATTTTTGTCGATTTGAAAAATGAGCAACAAACTAGAGAGCGATTGCAGAAGTTTGGTGAACGCCGCGCCTATGACGTTTCTAAACTGGCCATAGTTCGAGATATTCAGCCGGATAGTTTTGGTCTGGAATACAGCCTTTTAGAAGACCTTATTGCACGGCCTTTTAATTCAGGAGCCAGTGAGTTGTTAGTAGCGAATACAGGCCATAGCAGTCCCCGCAACCGCAGTTTTTTTTCAGCACTTAAACAGCGTTTTGTCGGCTAGCGGTTGATGGCAATTCAGTAGATGCTAATTATCAGGCTCTAATGTTAAACCTTACCAATAGCTATCTTTTCGCCCATATTGACTGCCGCCGCCGCTTTGATATTGTCTTGCCAGGCAACAGCCTGTTCTTTAAACAGTAAAATTACGGTTGAGCCAAACTTAAAGCGACCAATTTCTTCGCCTTTTTTATAGGAAAGTGCTGCTTTACTGTGGTCTGTTTCTCTCACTAAACCGGGCCCAGGTTTTTCAAACCCGCCCCAGACTGTTTCTATACCAGCCACTAACATGGCGCCGACAAATATCACTACAAAGTCCCCCAGTTCTTTGGACTCGAACTCACATACCAGACGTTCATTGCGTGCAAAGAGCCCTGGCAATGCCTGAGCCGTTTTGTCATTGACAGAGAATAGCTCACCGGGAATATAGCGACTGCGGACCAATTTTCCCGCTGCGGGCATATGGACTCGGTGATAGTCTTTTGGTGAAAGATAAATAGTGGCAAAGCTGCCGTTATCAAAACGTTTTGCGGCATCAGAACTGCCGACCAGCCGACTGACAGAATAGTCGATACCTTTGGCCTGCAAAATTCTTGTTTTATTAATTGGCCCAGCCTGACTAATAACCCCATCAGCAGGTGAGACGATACTGTTTTTACCCTTGGCTATGGGCCGCACACCAGCTTTTAGTTCACGGGTAAAAAAGCCATTGAAGTTTTCATAATGCTCTAGATCATCTGTTATTGCTTCTTCCATATCGATATCAAATGCATCGATAGCGCGGTTTATGAGCCAATTTTTAAGCCAGGGGCGTTTAGACTCTGCCGCCATAGCAATGAGCCGTGACAATGCATGCTTGGGAAGGATTCGTTGCAGGGCGACAAAGATTTCTGCGCTGTGATTCATAAGTGCTGTGCTCAATACGGGTTAGGTGTTTGTTTTTAAAAGCCAAGTTCAATGGGTGTGTCGTCTAAATTGCCCCATTCCGACCAGGAACCATCGTAGCCGCTAATATGCGGATAGCCCAAAATGCGTGCCACCATGTAGGTAAAACTAGATCGATGATGGCTCTGGCAATGGGTCGCTATATGTTTGTCTTGAGTGAGCCCAAGGCCATCCAAAATTTGTTGGGCATCGCTACGCAGGCGTAAGTTTTTCTGCTGGTCCATTAACAGAGTCCATTCACAATTAATGGCGCCGGGTATATGGCCCCCTCGGGCAGCGCGAACCATATCACCGCTATATTCTCCGGGGCTTCTGGCATCCCAGATTGCAAAATCACGGGTTTCCCCTGGTGTAAGTGAGGCAGGTGCGGCAAGTAAGGCAAGAATCTGCTCTGCGGTTATTCGGGCTTCAGGATTGGCGAAACTGATATTGGATTCAATACTACGGGGCTGGTTAATGCCAGCTTCGGTGACAAAGCCCTCTTTTATCCAAGGGATTATGCCGCCATTTAAGTAGGACCAGTTTGGTAGCCCTAGCAAATCCAGAGTCCAGGCGAGGCGCCCAGCCCAGCCGCCGCCTTCGTCGTCATAGACAACCACATGCTTACTCGAATCAATTCCCAGGTGGTTAATGACCTTACTCAGCTGTTCGATACTAGGGCAGGCCCCAGGCACTGGTGGTAGCCCAGAGACAAGACTATTGCCTGCTAGATGCACGGCACCGGGAACATGTTTTTGTTGATACAAAGATTGGTTGCACAGGTCGACAATGATCAAATTATCATCATTGAGATGAGTTTCTAGATCACTAGGTTCGATAAGACGAGGAATATGAGTCATGGCTGTCTATTTGTATCTATTGGAAGGCTGCTTTTGGCCCGAGATTTTAACATCATTTATCGGGCCCAAGCGCTACCTATCCTGCTGGCTAAGAATGATTTGTCGATAATTATTAAGTCGCACCGCGAGTATTTTCTTGTCGGCGACGGCTTGCAGCAGCGCGCAGCCCAGCTCTTTATTGTGTTGGCAGTCGCGAAACTTACAGCTGCCCAGGTAGGGTCTGAAATCAATAAAGCCATCGATGATTTTATGTTGGCTGAGATGGGTCAGGGCAAACTCGCGAATTCCTGGGGAGTCAATAATGACGCCACCGCCAATTAGGTGAAACAATCTTGAGGCTGTGGTGGTGTGGGTGCCTTCCTCTTTGTTAACCGATAATGGCCCGATCTGAATGTTAGCATCTGGCAGCAGGTGATTAAGTAGCGAAGATTTTCCCACGCCAGATTGCCCGACAAAGATAGAGGTATGGTCAGCTAAATAGCTCTGAAGCTGGTCAACAGACTGTCCATCCTTTGCGGAAACCGTGAGAACATCATAGCCAATGCTGCGGTAATCTTGCAGTAATTGATGCACGTCTGGAAAGTCTTCGGTATCAAGCATGTCGACCTTGTTGAGAACGAGCAGCGGGGTAATACCCTGTGCCTCGGCAGCCACCAGATAGCGGTCAAGAAGGTTGCTATGGGGGATTGGCTTTGGTGCAAATACAATAGCGATACGGTCAATGTTGGCCGCGACAGGTCGCAGCTTGCCATAGATATCAGGTCGAATGAGCTCAGTCTCGCGGGGCTGCAGGGCAACCACGACACCATGTGGATCTGCGGGGCGCCAGATGACTTTGTCCCCGGTCACCAGCGTCTCCATGTTCGCCCGTTTATGGCAGCGCACAATTTTGCCGTCGAAGGGTGCTTCAGTGCCTTCGATGTCCACTTGCGAGCCATAATTTGTAACGACTGTACCAATGGTCTCTGAGCCTAGTTGGGACAGATTTTGTAGATCATCATCGTTGATGTTCTGTTTGAGATTGGCTCGCTCACGGCGTCGCTCCTGAATCGCCTGAATACGATCTTTTTGACGCTTGCTCAGTCTTCGCTTGCTCAATACTTCACCTGGGTTAGTCTGCCGGTCTGGCGTTATAGGCGCCAAGGATATAGCATAAACGCCCTCAGTAACATTTTGCTTTACATCTCTTTTCATAGGCAGCGATATGACAGTTCAAGACCCACTCAATTTGATTTGGATCGATTTAGAAATGACCGGTTTGGATCCACAGCGCGAACGCATTATTGAGATAGCCACAGTGGTGACTGATGCCAACCTCAATGTGCTGGCGGAGGGCCCATCTTTGGTGGTACATCAGGACAATGCTCTGCTAGATGCCATGGATGACTGGAATACCAAACAGCATGGGGGTTCTGGTTTAACCGATCGGGTGCGCAACAGCAGTATCTCTGAGGCAGAGGCCTGTGCCACAACCATTGAGTTTTTGCGCCAGTGGGTGCCTCAGGGACAGTCGCCAATGTGTGGCAACTCTATTGGTCAGGACCGTCGTTTTCTGGTGAGCTATATGCCAGAGTTAGCGGACTTTTTTCACTACCGCAACCTAGATGTCAGCACATTAAAAGAATTGGTAAGACGCTGGAAGCCGGAGTTAGAAAATGGTTTTGCCAAAAAGGGCAGCCATCTGGCGATGGACGATGTCTATGATTCAATCGCTGAGTTGGCCTATTACCGAGAAGTCTTTATTCAGGCGTAATATCCGCCAGTTTGTCACGCTGACGCTCAATGGCCCATTGCACATGTTCTCGAACTAGTGGTGATGGGTCATCGGCTCGCTTCTCCAGAGTCTGTAAAATACTGCTGTCACCTCCCGCATTACCCAAACCGACCGCTAGGTTACGCAACCAGCGCTCGTGACCTATACGGCGAATGGGCGAACCTTCGGTGTTAGCTAAAAACTCATCTTGATCCCAGTTAAATAATGTCACCAGGTCGGGATTATCAAGGTTATGCCTGGGCGTAAAGTCATCTTCTTTACTCTGGGACGCAAAACGATTCCACGGGCAAATAATCTGGCAATCATCACAGCCAAAAACGCGGTTGCCCATCAGAGGGCGCAACGCCAAAGGTATCGCTTCTTTACTTTCTATAGTCAGGTAGGAGATGCATTTTCTCGCATCCAGAACATAGGGTTCAGGGAATGCATCGGTGGGGCAGACTTTTAAACAGGCTCGGCAGTTGCCGCAGCGATTGGTTTGTTCGCTGGTATCTGTGGGCAGCGGCAGCGAAGTGTAAATTTCGCCGAGAAAAAACCACGACCCCGCCTCGTTGTTGAGGAGTAATGTATTTTTGCCGATCCAACCTAAGCCCGCTTGCTCGGCCAATGGTTTTTCCATAACCGGCGCGCTATCGACGAAAGGCCGTTGGGAAAGTTCGAGCTGTGGCAGCTCCTGTTGAATTTTGGTCACCAACTGGGCGAGGCGCTTGCGAATAAGCTTGTGGTAGTCACGGCCCAGCGCATACCTTGAGATATAAGCTTTATTGTCATTTTTAAGTACTGCGATCATTTTATCGTCAGCAAGATAATCCATGCGCACAGAGATAACACGAATCGTGTGGTCGACGAGTTTATCGACCTTATAACGCTTGTCGCCATGTTCAGCCATCCAGCCCATAGAGCCCTGAAAACCGTCGGCCAACCATTTATTTAACCGTTCCGATGCCTGACTTAGGTCCGGAGCAACAATGGCGACCTGCTGAAATCCCAGAGATTCGCCCCATGCCTTAATCTTTTTGGCTAGGTTATGTAGCTTTTCGCTGTCAGCATCGCTATGTAGACTGTCGTCGGGCATGTTTTAGTCTTTGTTCTGGCTTATAATTGCGCCAATTTTACGGGGATATTTGCTTCATGTCGCACAATCTTATTCAGGATGTCTTATTTAAGGCTAAATCAGTAGCCGAACTCGATCGTATTGCCATAGAAGAGCAGGGCATTGCGGGCATTGTATTAATGAAACGCGCAGGTCGAGCAGTGTTAAATGAGTTATTAGACACTTTTGGCGAGCCTAGTTTATTAAGTGTTTTTTGCGGGTCGGGTAACAATGCCGGCGATGGTTATATTGTGGCCGCTCTGGCCGCCGCAAAAAATATTCCAGTGCAGGTCATTGAGCTATCTCAGCAGCAAACTGGTGATGCCAGCATGGCGAAACAATTTGCTTTAGAAGCCAACGTCGCCTGCTTGGCTTTTGATGAAAATCTGTCTATCGACGAAGGCGTAATTGTTGATAGCCTTTTAGGCATTGGCTTCAGCGGTGAGCTTCGCCATCCTTTTGGTGAGGCTATTCAGTTGATTAATGATTCTGGATTGCCGGTTATTGCCGTTGATATCCCCTCAGGTTTAAACCCTGATACGGGCGATGTGGCGCAGATTGCTGTGTTGGCGGATATGACGGTTACCTTTATCGCGGCTAAACAGGGTTTTTTTTCGGGGCAGGGTCCTGGGGTCTCTGGTGACGTTATTCTTGATTCATTAGAGTTACCTGAAGAGATTTTTGAGCAGGTGCCAGCCAGTGCCGAGTTACTAGACCTGTTTGAATTACTTGAATATCTGCCTCAGCTTGCGGTCGACGGCCATAAGACCCAGCGTGGTCATAGCATGGTGATTGGCGGTGAACATGGCTTTGGGGGTGCCGCTATTATGGCGGCGCAGGCCTGTTTACAGGTGGGAGCTGGTATGACTAGCCTTGCCACTAGGCCTGAACATGTTGGTGCTATGCTTGTGCGCCAGCCTGAAATAATGGCTTGCCCAGTAGTCTCTGGGCAGGAGCTGGAACCGCTTTTAGATGGCCCAAGTGTGTTAGTAGTGGGGCCAGGTTTGGGGCGATCTTCCTGGTCGGAGCAGCTGTTACAAAAAGCCGTGGCGGCAGGATTGCCCATGGTATTGGACGCCGATGCTTTAAATATTCTCGCTGAGGGTCGTGTAGTACCCAATCCAGATGGCAGCCAATGGGTGTTGACGCCCCATGCTGGTGAGGCAGCGCGACTACTGGGTATCAGTGTTGCAGAGGTACAGGCAGACCGCTTTGCTGCGGTGCGTCAGTTGCAAGAAAAATACGCTGCGGTGGTGTTATTGAAAGGGCCCGGCACATTAATTGCTGGCGTCGATGAGATCATTAAGGTTTGCCCTTATGGCGATGCTGCTATGGCGACGGCGGGTATGGGCGACATTCTTAGCGGTATTATTGGTGGATTGATTGCTCAGGGTTGTGACCTACAAACGGCCACAGAATTGGGCTGTTGCTTGCACTCCAGTGCGGCCGAGTTGGTGGTAGACGCCCAGGGACAGAGAGGCTTGGTGGCTACGGATCTGCTGCCTCAGTTGCGTAGGCTTTTAAATGAAGATGTGCCTTTTAATAACGCAGCGGCGCTAAATCCGGCAGCCGCGCTCGATCAGGACGCTCTATGACTCAAGAGTCTCTGGTTGCGGCCGTGATTGCGAAAGTGCAGGTTGAATTGGCCAGCGAAGCTGCAATGATTCAATTTGGCCAGCGCATCGCGGAACTGGTAACTGAGCGTCTATTGATCACTCTAAAGGGTGATCTTGGTTCGGGCAAAACCACCCTGAGCCGAGGCATTTTGAAAGGCCTGGGTCATCAGGGTGCAGTCAAGAGCCCGACTTATACCTTGGTGGAACCCTATCAGCTGGACCTGGGCGCGGTTTACCATTTTGACCTATACCGCCTAGTGGATGCAGAAGAGCTTGAGTACATCGGTTTTACTGATTATTTAGCCGACGGCAAGCTATGCTTAATAGAATGGCCAGAGCAGGGCGCTGGGTTTTTACCTCAGGCAGATATTGCCATCGAGATCAATCAGCTCGGTGAGGGTCGCTGTGTTACTCTATGCGCATATTCTGCTTGTGGTGAGCAGCTAGTCAGTCATTTAGAGCAGGTGGAGTAAAGATTGAATAATCAGTTACGACATTGCATAACGAAACTGTGCTTGCTGTGTTTAATGGGAACTGGGTCGCTGTGGATGCTGGCCAGTCAAGCTTGGGCCGCAGATGTCGATTCGGTGCGACTGTGGCGCGCGCCAGACAGCACTAGGCTGGTATTTGACCTAAGCAGCACTGCTGAATACAATATTTTTGCTCTACAAAACCCTAATCGCCTAGTTATTGATCTCAGCGATAGCCGGGTAAAAACCCAATTCGACAAGCTGGACTTTACGAATACGCCCATTGCGAGTATTCGTGCAGCTGCCCGCAATAAAACCGATGTTCGGGTGGTGCTAGATTTAAAAAATACCGTCAGCCCAAAAAGTTTTAGTCTTAAAGCCAACGAGCAGTACAGCGATCGTCTAGTTATCGACCTGTTCGATAAAAAGCGTGTGGTCAGTCGCTCAGTTGAGCAGGTGGTTAAAAAGAAAAACCGCAAAATTGTGATTGCCATTGATGCAGGTCACGGGGGTGAAGACCCTGGTGCCACTGGCCCTAAAAAGGTGCGTGAAAAGGTAGTTGTGTTTCAAATCGCCAAACGCATTGAAAAACTTTTTGACCAGAATCCCAATTTTCAGGGAGAGTTAGTGCGCAGTGGCGACTACTATCTCGCCCATCGCAAGCGCTCCCAGTTGGCCCGAGACAAACAGGCCGACTTTTTTATCTCTATTCACGCAGATGCCTTTACCAATCCCCAAGCCTACGGCGCATCGGTTTATGCCCTGTCTACCAAGGGTGCAACCAGTGAGGCGGCACGTTATTTGGCGACCAAAGAAAACCGTGCGGATCTAATTGGCGGTGCCAGTTCACTCAACTTGGGTGATAAGGATGATGTGTTGGCGGGCGTACTACTCGACCTGTCGATGACCGCGACTCTTAGTAGCAGCCTCGATGCTGGTAAATACGTGCTAAAAAATATGGGCTCCGTGGCGCGGCTGCATAAAAAGCAAGTCGAGCAGGCGGGCTTTTTGGTACTCAAATCGCCAGATATTCCCTCACTGTTAATTGAAACTGGGTTTATTTCTAACCCCAAAGAGGCGCGCCAGCTTAACAGTAGTAAGTATCAGCAGCGCATGGCTAACGCTATCTATGACGGCCTTGTGCAGTTTTATTCTGAACACCCTCCTGTAGGCACCTTGCTGGCTAAAAATGGCAATGCAGTAGGCCGCAGTTACATTATCGCTAGAGGAGATACCCTCTCCGAAATAGCGGTTCTCCACAACACTTCCGTACGCAAAATTTTGCGCTACAATAAGATGTCATCAAGCACAATTCGTGTTGGCCAGAGAATTTTAATTCCCTAGAGCTAAACCCTTTTTTATAGGCGCTATCCCATGTTTAGTATTCATATACTCAGCCCGCAATTAGCTAATCAGATTGCTGCTGGGGAGGTGGTCGAACGCCCGGCTTCGGTACTGAAGGAGCTGGTTGAAAACAGCCTCGATGCCGGTGCCAAGCGCATTGATATAGATATAGAGCGGGGCGGCACCAAGCTCATCAAGATTCGCGATGATGGCCATGGTATTCCAGAGTCGGAACTGGCTCTGGCCCTAAGTCGTCACGCCACCAGCAAAATTGATAATTTGGAAGACCTCGAAGCGGTCGCCACTCTTGGCTTTCGCGGCGAAGCTCTGGCTAGTATTGCCTCAGTATCACGCCTTAGCCTGACATCCAATGCTGGCGACAGCAGTGGTTGGAAGGCGGTGTCTGAAGGGCGTGATATGGAGGTTGAATTACAGCCTTCACCTCACCCTCAGGGCACTAGCGTCGAGGTTCGTGATTTGTTTTTCAATACCCCAGCGCGGCGCAAGTTTTTGCGTACCGAAGGCACCGAGTACAACCGTATTGATGACAGCATTAAGAAACTGGCGCTGAGTCGCATGGATATTGCCTTTAGCCTGCGCCACAATCAGCGAGCGCAGATTAGTTTGCGCCCGGCCCTGACATTATTAGAGCAAGAAAAGCGCGTTGCCGATATCTGTGGCCCGGCCTTTATGCAGCAGGCGCTGTATGTGGACAATGACCGCACTAATATTCGACTTTGGGGCTGGATGGGGCTGCCAACGTTTTCTAGAAGTCAGGCCGATCTGCAGCACTTTTTTGTCAACGGTCGCTGTATTCGTGACAAGGTCGTTTCTCATGCGATCCGTCAGGCCTACCAAGATGTTTTGTACCATGGCCGTCACCCTGCCTATGTGCTGTTTTTAGAAATCGAGCCTGCGGATGTAGATGTTAATGTCCACCCGACTAAGCATGAGGTTCGTTTTCGCGATAGCCGCTCTATTCATGGCTTTGTCTATGGCACGCTCAATAAGGCTCTGGCTCAAGACCGTCCCCAGGATCATCTGCAGTCAGGTGAGGGCACTCCGGGCCAAGCATCAGAGCAAGAGTGGCAGCCAAGTCAGTCCTCGATTCAGTTTCCCAGTGCCAATACTCAGCCGCAGGGTGGGTCCTATAGTGGATCCCAAAGCGGCTCGGGCTATGGGCAGTTTTCTGGTTCAAGCTCTGGTTTAAACTCGGGTTCTGTCAATACTCCCATGAGTGCCTACCAGGGTCTTTACGCCACAGAGATGCCTGAAGAACAGGGCGATGTTCCGCCCATGGGGTTTGCCATTGCGCAGTTAAAAGGTATTTATATCTTGGCTGAAAACCTGCAGGGTCTAATTATTGTCGACATGCATGCAGCCCATGAACGTATTACTTACGAACGCATGAAAACCGCATTTGATGATCAAGGGTTGGTGTCTCAACCGCTTTTAGTGCCTGAGAGTCTGTCGGTGAGTGAGCGAGAGGCCGAGATTGCAGACAAGAGCGGAGAGATATTTGGCCAGCTGGGTTTTGTTGTTGAACGGGCGGGGGCAGAGAGCCTTATCGTTCGTGAAATCCCCGCGATTCTTCGCGGCTCCGAAGTTGAGGGGCTGTTGCGAGACGTGATTTCAGACCTATTGATGCACGGCACGTCGGAGCGTATACGCAATCATATTAATGAAATTCTATCGACCATGGCCTGCCATGGTTCAGTGCGAGCCAACCGTAAGCTAACCGTCCCCGAGATGAATGCTCTGCTCCGCGATATGGAAGCAACCGAGCGCAGTGGCCAATGTAATCACGGCCGCCCAACATGGTCTCAGCTCAGCTTAGATGAGTTAGATAAGCTATTTTTGCGTGGCCGATGAGTAGTCAGCAACAGGCATCCTCCAATGTTGGAACTAAAGCTCGCGCTATCTTTGTGATGGGGCCCACGGCTAGCGGCAAAACCGCCCTAGCTATAGAGCTGCAAAAGCACTTACCTATTGAGCTAATCAATGTTGATTCGGCACAGGTGTACCGCGAGCTTAATATAGGCAGCGCCAAACCAGATGCCGAGACATTGGCTCTTGCGCCGCATCGTCTCCTCGATATTCGCGACCCAGCACAGGCTTATAGCGCAGCTGATTTTTTAGCTGACGCCAAAGCAGAGATCGAAGACATCGTTGCCGCTGGCAAGATACCCCTTTTAGTGGGCGGCAGCATGATGTACTTCAAGGTGCTACTTGAAGGCCTTTCAAATCTGCCCGAGGCAAACCAACAGATCCGTGATGAGCTAGAACAGCGCGCAGCTGTTGAGGGTTGGCCCAGTCTTTACAAGGATCTACAAAAAGTTGATCCAGATAGCGCTAGTAAATTGCACCCTAATCATTCCCAGCGTATTCAGCGTGCATTAGAAGTTCATCGCATTACTGGTGTGGCTATGTCATCACTCCAGGGTTCTGCGGTTGGAGGCTTGCAAGATAATTATGATATCGTGCAGTTTTCATTGGTCCCGCAGAACCGCAGCCTGTTACATAGTCGTATAGAGAGTAGGTTTAAGCAGATGATGGAGCAGGGTTTTCTAGGCGAAGTACAGAGCCTTTATGAGCGCGGCGACTTAAATGTTAGCCTGCCTGCCATCAGGTCAGTGGGCTATCGTCAGCTCTGGGATTACTGTGCTGGGGAATCTGATTTGTCGACAGCGGTAGAAAAAGGCGTTATAGCGACACGCCAGCTTGCCAAGCGGCAGATGACATGGTTGAGAAATTGGCCGCAAGCTATTGAAATTAAAGTAGATAATCAGAGTGGCTATTTAAGTACAGAAGAAATCTGCGGCCAGTGCTTGAAAATGCTCTAAATCGCGCCCATATACTATACTAAGGTCCAGGGGCGACGTTCGCTCTGCGGTGTTTTGTAATCTCACCGGGTTCTTTATATGAGGCCAATGTTATTTGGGGCCAGTGTTACGTGAGGCTAAGGTAAGCCTCATTTTTATGTCACTCAGTTTAAGGTGACTTTTTTGCTGCGATGATTGCAGCGCTAATTGATTTTTCAATAACAAGGAGTAGTAAAATGTCAAAAGGGCATAATCTACAAGACCCTTTTCTGAATGTCCTAAGAAAAGAGCGTATTCCAGTATCTATATTTTTGGTAAATGGTATCAAGTTGCAGGGCCAGGTTGAGTCTTTTGACCAATTTGTTGTTCTGTTAAAAAATACTGTGAGCCAAATGGTCTACAAGCACGCTATATCAACCGTTGTACCTTCTCGAGTCGTACGCTTACCTGCTAGCAATGCTAGTGGCGGCATGTCAGATGGCGAAATTGCCGATGACGATGACGCGGGTAATTACAGCGATGATAATTACTAACACGAGTGTCATTATTTTTTGAACGACCTGATGTTGGCGAACGCGCTGTTTTGGTTCACCTCAAACTCAATAGTGAATCTGAGCCCGAAGACCCAAGGGAATTCGAAGAGTTAGTGATCTCTGCTGGCGGCGATCCAGTTGAATTTTTAACTGGATCCCGCCAGTCACCCCATGCCAAATTTTTCGTTGGCACCGGTAAATTAGAAGAAATCGGTAGTGCGGTTAAAAGCTGCGATGCCGAAATCGTTATCTTTAACCATAATCTTTCCCCCAGCCAAGAGCGTAATATTGAGGCAGAGTTGCAGTGCCGCGTGCTCGATCGAACTGGGTTGATTCTGGATATCTTTGCTCAGCGTGCGCGCACCCATGAGGGTAAGTTGCAGGTTGAGCTAGCGCAGCTTCAGCACCTGTCCTCAAGGTTGGTGCGTGGCTGGACTCACCTAGATAGAGAGAAGGGCGGTATCGGCATGCGCGGGCCTGGTGAGACTCAGTTAGAGTCAGACCGGCGTATGGTCAGAGATCGTATTCAGACGATCAAAAAACGTCTTGAAAAAGTTAGAAAACAGCGTGGTCAGAATCGTCTATCTCGGGATAAAGCCGAAATCCCCACAGTTTCATTAGTGGGCTATACCAACGCAGGTAAATCAACCTTATTTAACAAGCTGACCGGCGCCGATGTGTTTGCCGCCGACCAGCTTTTTGCTACTCTTGATCCCACCATGCGGCGTTTGGATGTGGCAGAGCTCGGGCCGGTTATCTTCGCGGATACCGTTGGCTTTATCAGCCATTTGCCGCACAGGCTGGTCAACGCTTTTAGAGCAACCCTAGAAGAGGCCGCCTCGGCAACATTGCTGCTGCATATTATAGATGCGGCCGCAGAGGAGCGGACAGTCAACATAAAGCGTGTTGACGAAGTGTTAAAAGAAATCGACGCCCACAATTTGCCAACACTCATGGTCTACAACAAGATTGACCTATTGGATGATCCTCAGCCTCGTATCGAGCGTAATGCTGATGGTGGTCCGGTGGCTATTTGGCTGTCCTCGCTGACTGGTGAGGGTTTGGAGATGCTTCTCGAGGCTATTGTTGAGTGTCTGCCGAACAAAATCGTCCACAGGCATCTGCAGCTACAGTCGAATCAGGGGGCGTTTAGAGCGGCCCTTTATAATCAAAAAGCAGTGGTTGCTGAGCAGGTGAGCGAGCAGGGTGCTATAAATTTGGAGATAAAGCTGGCCGAGAGCGATTTTTTACGCCTGCTTAAGGCTTCAGGATTAAAATTACAAGATTTGGTCGCTCTGTAGAGTTAGACTGTACGCAAATAACCTAACAACATTAACTGATTGGAGAATATTATGGCCTGGAATGAACCGGGTGGTGGAAAAGACCCATGGGGCGGTAATCGCAATAACGATGGGCCACCAGATCTAGATGAGGCGCTGAACAAGCTGAAAGAAAAGTTCAGTTCATTTGGCGGCGGCGGTTCTGGCGGTGGCAACAGTAAGAGTCTGCTGCCAATAGGGCTTTTGGTCCTAGCCGTTTTATGGGGCTTGATGGGCTTTTATCAGGTCGATGAAAAAGAGCAGGCATTGGTTCTGCGCATGGGTAAATACCATGACACTATGGGCTCAGGTCTGCAGTGGAATCCACCGATTATCGATAAGGTTGTTATTGTTCGAGTCACTGAAGAACGACAGTACTCTGCTCGTGGGTTGATGCTGACTCAGGACGAGAATATTGTTGAGATATCATTGACTGTTCAGTACAACATTGATAACGCCAGAGACTTTGTTCTCAACATTAAAGATCCCGAAACAAGCTTAAAGCAAGCCACCGATAGTGCTTTGCGCCATGTGGTTGGTAGCACAGGTTTGGACGGCGTCATTTCTACGGGTCGTGAGCAAGTAGCTCTTGGCACTGCAGAGAAGTTGCAGGAATTACTGACCAACTATGGCAGCGGTATTAACGTGGTTAAAATCAATATCGAAGAAGCGCGACCACCGACCGAGGTGAAAGCGGCTTATGATGATGTGATTAAAGCCCGTGAAGATTTGGAACGCCTAGTGAACGAAGCTCAGGCCTATTCCAATGGTGTTATTCCGGAAGCTCGCGGTGAAGCTCAACGTCTTCGTGAAGAAGCTGAGGGATATAAGTCTCAGGTTGTGTCTAAATCTGAGGGTGAAGCCAAGCGTTTTACTCGCCTGTTAACTGAGTATAAGAAAGCGCCAAGGGTAACCCGTGAGCGTCTTTACATTGATGCTATAGAACAGGTCATGACTAATAGTAGCAAGGTGCTTGTAGATATAGAGGGCGGCAACAATATGCTCTATCTACCACTGGATAAAATTATTCAGCAGGGCTCTTCAGCTCAGAATCGCCCAGCGACTTCAAATGATCAGATGATTGACCGTATTGCCAATGATGTGATTCAGAGGTTGCAGCAAAATAGCGAGCGAGTTCAACAGGAGAGACGACGATGAACAAATTAATTAAAACGCTCGGTCTGCTGTTCGTTATTCTGGCAATTGCCCAGAGCACGTTGTATGTGGTCAGTGAGTTTGAGCGCGGTGTTAAGTTGCAGTTTGGTCGATTGATCGAAGCCGACATTCAACCTGGGCTCCACGTAAAAATTCCCTTTGTCGATGATGTACGTATCTTTGATGCGCGAATTTTGACCGTTGATGCACAGCCAGCCAGCTTTTTCACCATTGAAAAGAAACGTCTGATTGTAGATTCCTACGCGAAATGGCGTATCGCCAATGTAGAGACTTACTACAAGGCCACTGGCGGCGTTGAGTCTGTTGCTCACAACCGTTTGGCCAATCGTGTAAATAATGGACTGCGTAACCAGTTTGGTACCCGTACATTGCACGAAGTGGTTTCTGGTGAGCGAGATCTGCTGATGAAGAATATTACCGATGACCTCAATCGTTCAGTACTCGATAGCCTGGGTATTGAGGTGGTAGATGTGCGTGTTAAACGTATCGATTTACCTCAGGAAGTCAGTAGCCAGGTGTTCCGTCGCATGACTGCAGAGCGAGAAAAAGAGGCCCGTGAGTTAAGGTCTACTGGTAAGGAGCGCGCAGAGAAAATTCGCGCTTCTGCTGATCGTGAGCGCACCATCGAACTGGCCAATGCTTACAAAGATGCGGAAGGCATGCGTGGTCAAGGTGATGCGCAGGCGGCGGGTATTTATGCCGATGCCTATCAGCAGGATCCTGAGTTCTATTCTTTTGTGCGCAGCCTGAATGCTTACAAAGTGGCCTTTGCTAATAAGGGCGATATTATGTTGCTGGATCCAGATAGCGACTTCTTTAAATATCTGAATAAGCAAAATGCTAAGTAGCTTTTAAGAAGAGCATCAAGCAGTAGCTTTTAATAAGTGCTGCTAAGAGGCACTGTTAAGAAGCACTGTTAAGAAGCACCGTTAAACAAGTCGTAAAGGTTGATGAACTAGTTAGGGAACAGAGCTTTACCCTAATTAGTTCAGAAATCCCTGCCACATTGGTGACGACTTTGCTAGAATTCCGAAACCGAGGCGACTCGGTTTTTTTATGCCGAAATTGAGGTGGGCCACAATGCTTGATGATATAGGCAGAGCTGTGGGTTTAATGCTGGTGTTCGAAGGAATTATGCCCTTTCTATCGCCTGGCAGATGGCGCAATATGGCCCAAACGTTAGCGGTAGTCGATAATAAGTCCATGCGGCTTATTGGTTTGTTAAGTATGCTTCTGGGGCTCGGGATGCTGATTTTTTGGCGTTGAGCGCAATAGCTGCTGTTACTGTTTCATAAGCTACTTTTTACAAAGGGCTTTTTTGTACAAAATCTATGAGGTTCCCGTGACAAATGTAGATCGTTGGTTATTGCCGGATGGCGTCGATGAAGTGCTGCCCGAGCAGGCACAGGTCGTCGAGTATCTGCGACGACAGCTTCTCGATCTCTATCACAACTGGGGCTATGACCTCGTTATCCCGCCGATGGTAGAATTTACCGAATCTCTGCTCAGCGGTTCAGGATCAGATCTCGACTTAATGACTTTCCGTGTCACTGACCAAATCAGTGGCCGTATGATGGGTATCCGTGCCGATATTACTCCTCAGACAGCTCGTATGGACGCACACAGCCTGCGTCGAGAAGGGCCTAATCGTCTTTGCTATGCTGGCACCGTTGTCCATACACGCCCTCGAGGGCCCTTAGAATCGCGCACCCCTATTTCGGTAGGTGTCGAATTATTTGGTGAAGCAACGCTCGCGGCCGATATCGAAGTGATTGAGCTTTTTTTACAGACCTTAAAAACCTCTGGCGTCAACAATGTTCACTTAGATCTGGGTCATGTGGATATCTATCGCGGCCTACTCGCAGAAGCTAATCTTAGCGATGACCTTGAGTCGCAGTTTTTTGAATTATTACAGAGCAAAGCCATTGGTGAATTGACCCAGTGGGTCGCAGCCAATGTCGCCGATGTTCAGCTTGCAGGCTGGCTGAGCCATCTTCCAACGTTGGCCGGCAGCAAAGAAGTACTAAGTGCGGCTAAACAGGTATTGGCTGGCGCGCCCCGGTCAGTATTGGCCGCTATCTCGCAGCTTGAGCAAGTTATTGCCGGCCTCGATGATTCTGAAGTAACCATTTATTTAGATCTGGGCGAGATGCCCGGCTATCACTACCATACAGGTGTCGTGTTTGCCGCCTATGTGCAGGGCTACGGAAAAGCGCTCGGCAATGGTGGCCGCTATGACCATGTGGGCGAGGCCTTTGGCCGCGCACGTCCAGCCACTGGCTTTGCCTTTGATCTTAAATCGTTGGTGACTCAGGGCCACAGGCACAGAGGCCCCCTGGGAGGCATCTTTGTTCCTGCCAGTAAGGACCCTGAATGTGCCGTGCAAATTGCGCTGTTACGCAGTCAAGGTAATCGAGTTGTGCAGGGCTTTGCGGACCAAAAAGTTGATTTTAATGAAATGAATTGTGATCGCGAATTAGTTCAAGACGACGGTCAGTATGTAATTAAAAAGTTGTCCTGACCCCAAGGGTTAGGTGGTGTAATCTTTTCGAGTAAGAAATCTTATGGGTAGAAATGTCGTTATTCTTGGTTCCCAGTGGGGGGACGAGGGCAAAGGTAAGATCGTCGATCTGTTAACTGATAAAGCGTCGTTAGTGACGCGCTTTCAGGGCGGACACAACGCTGGTCACACGCTAGTTATCGACGGACAGAAAACGGCACTGCACCTTATTCCATCAGGTATCTTGCGAGAGCATGTGACCTGCGTGATTGGCAATGGAGTGGTCGTCGCTCCAGATGCGTTGTTAAAAGAAATTAAAATGCTTGAAGATCGTGGTGTGCAGGTGCGTGACCGTTTAAAGGTCTCGGGTTCTTGCCCATTGATTTTGTCTTACCATATTGCTCTGGATCAGGCCCGAGAAACGGCCCGAGGCGCTGCTAAAATTGGTACGACTGGCCGCGGTATTGGCCCTGCCTATGAAGATAAAATTGCTCGTCGCGGCCTGCGTCTGGGTGATATGGCGAATATGGAGCGCTTTGCTGAAAAGTTAAAAGAAGTGCTGGAGTATCATAATTTTGCCCTCACTAAATATTACGGTGCCGAAGCGGTCGACTACGATAAAACGCTAGCCGAAGCGAAAGAATGGGCTGCTGCACTGCTTCCCATGAAAGCCGATGTCACGAAAATTTTGCACGATGCTCGAGAAGCTGGTGAGCATATTTTGTTTGAAGGCGCTCAGGGTTCGTTGCTTGACATTGATCATGGCACCTATCCATATGTGACTTCGTCCAATACCACTGCGGGTGGCGCTGCCACGGGAACCGGTTTTGGACCACTGTATTTGGACTATGTACTGGGTATTACTAAGGCTTACACCACTCGTGTTGGCTCTGGCCCGTTCCCTACCGAGTTGCACTGTGAGATCGGCCAGTTTCTAGGTGAAAAGGGACATGAGTTTGGCACCACCACGGGTCGTTCGCGTCGCTGTGGTTGGTTTGATGCTGTCGCTCTTAGGCAGGCCGTTAGAATCAACAGCATCTCTGGTATCTGTCTCACTAAGTTAGATGTATTGGACGGTTTGGAAGAAGTTAAGATTTGTGTAGGCTATGAAAATCCCGATGGTACTGATGCTGGTATTCCAATGCATTCAGACGACTTTGAAAACATTACGCCTGTCTATGAGTCCATGCCTGGTTGGTCTGAGGTTACCGTCGGCGCGCAGCGTCTAGACGATCTTCCCCAGGCAGCAAAAGATTATATTCAACGCATAGAAACATTGACCGGAGCACCGGTTGATGTGGTTTCAACTGGGCCAGACCGAGTTCAAACCATTGTTTTGCGTCATGCTTTTGATTAATACTAAAAAATAATTTTTGCAGGCATTCTGTCTAGAACTTTATCTCTTATTGTTCATGCAACTATTTTCAATGTCCAAGCTCGGCAAGGGGTTGGGCTTAAATCACCAAAGTATTCATTATTGATTAGCTGCCCGTAAGGGCGGCTAATCATTTCAAATTATTTCTTTTACTCTACTCCCGCTCGGAAATTCGCTTGCGAAACCAAAATAACTTAGGTACCTTAAAAGCGTAGCACTGAATAAAAATAAACGGGTTTCTCGCCAGTTACATTTTTTTACAGGCGCGATCAATCCGATACGTATGGGGTATTTATGCCACAAAGTATGTATAGGGAAATTTTTCGCACAAGCTGTTCGCGCCACTTATCCAGGGTGGTAAGCCTTTCTTTTAGTCCAAACAATCTCACTATTTCTATTGCCCTCCGGCATTTCCATCTGACCGGTGGGCATCGTTAATGGTTAATGAATACTCAACTGAGATATGGCCTCTAGCAGTCTACTTCGGCATGGTAATCCTGCTGGTGGTCACAATGTTACTCATGTCATGGTTGCTGGGTCAGCGCCGCCGAGAGGCCGCCACTAACGACCCATTTGAGTCTGGCATTGTCCCTGTGGGCAACTCCCAGGTTCGCATCTCTGTTGAGTTTTATTTAGTCGCGATCTTCTTTGTTATCTTCGATTTAGAAACTGTTTTTATCTTTGCTTGGGCCATCGCTTTCTTTGAGTTGGGCTGGCAGGGCTATTTTTCGATGCTAGTTTTTATAGCCATATTAGCCCTTGCTCTGATTTACGAATGGCGCTCAGGGGCATTGGAATGGGGAAATAAAACCCGCGTTGGCTTGAAGGCAGCGCTAGAAAGTCAAAAATTAGAAAGTCAAAAATTGGAAAGCCAAAAGAACCCAGCAGCACAGTCTGCCAAGGAAAACCTATGAAGTGGAGTCTAAGCCGGCCCGAAGATGGTAATCAGGTGAGTGGTAGTGATGATTTTATTGAAGAGCAGGTAAAGCGCAATGTAGCGTTTGCCAAACTCGAAGATTTAATCGCCTGGGGCAGGGCCCATTCTCTGTGGCCTTTTAACTTTGGCCTGTCCTGCTGCTACGTTGAAATGGCGACCTCGTTTACCAGCCGTCATGATATAGCGCGCTTTGGTTCTGAAGTGATTCGAGCCACCCCAAGGCAGGCTGACCTAATGGTGATATCCGGCACCTGTTTTTTAAAAATGGCTCCAGTAGTACAGCGATTATACGAACAGCTTCTTGAGCCCCGCTGGATTATTTCCATGGGCTCTTGCGCCAACTCCGGCGGTATGTACGATATTTATTCTGTGGTTCAGGGTGTTGATAAGTTTATTCCCGTGGACGTCTATGTTCCCGGCTGCCCACCGCGCCCAGAAGCCTTGATGCAGGGGCTGTTAATGCTGCAAGAGTCAATTGGTAAAGAACGAAGGCCTATTACTTGGGCTGCGGGTGACCAGACCATTATCAAACCGCCAAAAATGAGTAAGCGAGATGAACTGACTGCTCAGAGAATTCAGGCGACAGAGTTACGGGAACCAAAAAATATCTAGAGAAGTTCTTATAAAAATATAAGGGGTTTAAATGCAAACGGCTGCAACTCTGGTTCATAGCCAGGTGGAAGAGAACCTGTACCGACAGTTCGGTGAGGATCTATTTGTTGCTCAACAATGCGCGGACAAAGTGCCCACATTGTGGGTGACTCGCAATCGTTTAATTGAAGTATTACGCTATTTAAAGCCTAGCTTTTCGATGCTCTACGATCTGTTCGCTATTGACGAACGCACTAGAGTTTATCGCGATGGTCAACCCGCCTCAGATTTCACTGTTGTTTATCAGCTGCTATCTATGGAGCGTAACGAAGACTTACGTATCAAGGTCGCGCTCGCCGAGAGCGATTTGAGTTTACCTACCTGTATTTCAATTTGGCCTAATGCTAATTGGTATGAGCGGGAAGCCTGGGATATGTTTGGAGTCGACTTTGCGGGTCACCCGACATTATTTCGTATTCTGTTGCCACCCACATGGGAAGGGCATGCTCTGCGCAAAGACCATCCCGCTCGGGCAACCGAGATGGCGCCTTTTGAAATGGGCCCAGAGCGAGTGGCCAAAGAACAGGAGGCCCTGCGCTTTCGTCCGGAAGACTGGGGCATGAAATCTGCTTCGCAAGACGGCGAGTTCATGTTTCTTAATTTGGGTCCGAATCACCCTAGTGTGCACGGTGTTTTTCGAATTGCCCTACAGCTAGACGGTGAAGTGATTGTCGACTCGGTGCCAGATATTGGTTACCACCATCGCGGCGCAGAGAAGATGGCTGAGCGTCAAACATGGCACACATTTATTCCCTATTCGGATCGCATTGACTACCTTGGCGGGGTGATGAACAACCTAGCCTATGTGCAGTCAGTGGAGATGTTGGCTGGCATACAGGTGCCAGAGCGGGCAAAAATCATTCGCATCATGCTCGCTGAGCTCTTTCGTATCTCTAGTCATTTGGTTTTTTATGGCACTTTTGTGCAAGACATTGGCCAGATGTCGCCAGTGTTTTATATGTTTGTGGATCGTGAAAAACTGTTTGGTATTGTTGAGGCGATTACGGGTGGCCGAATGCACCCCGCTTGGTTTCGTATTGGCGGCGTAGCTCAGGATCTTCCAAATGGTTGGGACCGTATGATCCGCGAATTTCTGGATTATTTACCAGCTCGTTTAGACCATTATGACAAGATGGCCATGCAGAATAAAATGCTCAAAGAACGCACCGTGGGCATAGGCGTTTATACCCAGCAAGAAGCACTGGAGTGGGGCATTACCGGTCCGGGTTTACGGGCCACCGGCAGTGACTGGGACGTACGTAAAAAACGCCCCTATGGTGGTTATGACCAATTTGAGTTTGAGGTGCCTACCGCGGAAAACGGCGACTGCTACGATCGTGCTGCGCTGCGTATCGAAGAGATGCGTGAGAGCTTAAAGATTATTCGTCAGTGCGTCGACAATATGCCTAGCGGTCCCTACAAGAGCGACCATTCGGCGACTACGCCCCCCGCTAAAGAACGCACAATGGAAGATATCGAAACATTGATTCATCATTTTTTAAATGTGAGTTGGGGGCCCGTGATTCCGGAGGGAGAGGCGTCGGTCATGATAGAGGCCACCAAAGGTATTAATAGCTACCACCTGATTAGTGATCGCGGCACAAATTCCTATCGCACTAGAATCCGTACCCCCTCATTTCCCCATCTGCAGCAGATCCCGCTCATCAGTAAAGGCCTGATGATTGCAGATTTGATTGCCATTATTGCGAGTATTGATTTTGTTATGGCGGATGTCGACCGATGAGTAAATCCCAGATGATTCAAACTGATGTTGGCTCGGCACTCAGCGTAGACGAGATTGCTGAAATCGATGCAGAGTTGGCACATGTTCCCTATAAGTCTGGTGCCGCTATCGACGCTTTAAAAATTGTGCAGGCAAAGCGCGGTTGGGTATCAGATGAATCTTTGCGTGGTATAGCCAAACATCTAGATATGTCTGCAGAAGAGTTGGAAGGAATAGCCACGTTTTACAATTTGATTTACCGCCGACCTGTAGGTGAAAAAGTAATCCTATTTTGCGATAGCGTCAGTTGCTGGATCAGTGGCTGTGACGATATTAAAAGTAAAATTTCTAAGCTTCTGGGTGTGGACTATGGTGAGACCACAAAAGATAACCTCTATACCTTGCTGCCGGTTCCCTGTTTGGGTGCCTGTGACCGAGCGCCCGTTATGATGGTCGGTGATGATCTTGTGACCCATCTGGACGATAAAAAAATAAAAGAGCTTTTTGGCAAAGTTAAGACGAAATCGACATCGTCATCAAAAGCCGGCCCCAAGAGCGAGGGCAGTCAATAATGGAGAAGGTACTCACACGTAATATCGGCTTCGACCAAAAGCCCACAGACTTAAAGGCTTATGAAGCCAACGGTGGCTATCGCGGGTTGCGCAAAGCACTGGCAGATATGTCTCCCAAAGATTGTCAGGACCTGATTAGTGATTCCAAGTTACGCGGTCGTGGCGGTGCTGGGTTTCCTACGGGTATGAAATGGAGCTTTGTTCCAGGTGAGGATAAATGTGGCCCAGGCCATAAGTACCTTGTGTGTAATGCCGATGAGATGGAGCCTGGTACATTCAAAGATCGCCTGCTCATGGAATGTGACCCTCACCAATTAATAGAGGGCATGATTCTTGCCGCCTACACCATAGGTGCAGATATTTCCTATGTGTTTATTCGCGGTGAATATGTGCTGGCCATCCAGCGCCTACGTGATGCCCTTGCAGAATGCTACGCCGCCGGTTTGCTTGGGGACAATGTTCTTGGTAGCGGCTATAAGCTTGATATGTATGTTCACCCCAGTGCGGGACGCTATATCTGCGGTGAAGAAACAGCGCTTATCAATGCCCTTGAAGGCAAACGCGCAAACCCAAGAGCCAAGCCGCCGTTCCCCCAAGTGAGCGGTTTATGGGGTCGACCCACTATCGTTAACAACGTGGAAACACTCTGTAATATTCCTCATATCATCGATCGCGGTGCCGAATGGTTTAAGAGCTTGGGCATTGGTGAAGATGCGGGTACCAAACTATTTGGTGTCAGCGGCAAGGTAAACAACCCAGGCTGCTGGGAGCTACCCATGGGCACGCCTATTCGTGAAATTATTGAAGTCCATGCTGGCGGCATGCAAGAGGGCTATCAGCTCAAAGGATTTTTGCCCGGTGGCGGTTCTACAGATTTTTTGACCCATGAACACCTGGATCTGGCCATGGACTACAACGTCATTGGTGCAGCTGGTAGCCGCATGGGTACAGGCACCATGATTATCTTGGATGACCGTACCTGCCCAGTGGGCATGGTACTCAACCTTATCCGCTTTTTTGCCCATGAGTCCTGCGGCTTTTGTACACCCTGTCGCGAGGGCCTGCCCTGGACTCGCCAGGTGTTGCAAGATATTGAAGATGGGCGTGGTCAGCCAGAAGATCTAGAGACCCTAGCCTATCAAGTGAACTATATAGGTGCCCTTGGTAATACCCATTGTGCGCTGGCTCCAGGTGCCATGGAGCCTTTGCAGAGCGCTTTAAAATATTTTTATGACGACTTTAAACAGCATATTAGTAGTGGCCGCTGCCCCTATCATTAGACGAGTGTAAATTATGCCAACCATATTTATAGATGGTCAGGAACTTCAGGTTAAAGACGGCGAGAACGTACTCGAGGCCTGTCTTAATGCTGGGTTGGATTTACCCTATTTCTGTTGGCATCCGGCCATGGGCTCTATAGGTTCCTGCCGGCAATGTGCGCTGGTGCAGTACCAAAACGAGGATGACAGCCGCGGCCGCATTATTATGGGCTGCATGACCCCAGTGACAGAAGGCGCGCGTTTTTCACTGCAGGGGGACAAAGCCAAAGAATTCCGTGAAGCGGTCGTTGAGTCGCTGATGTTAAATCACCCTCATGATTGCCCGGTATGCGCAGAGGGTGGTGAATGTCATCTACAGGATATGACGGTAATGGTAGGCCATAGTCAGCGACGCTATACCGGCCAAAAGAATACCTATCGGAATCAGTATCTGGGTCCGCTGATCCATCATGAGATGAATCGCTGCATTACCTGTTATCGCTGTGAACGCTATTATAAAGATTATGCCGGAGGCAAAGATTTGGGTGCTCAGGCGTCCCATGATCATCTATATTTTGGCCGTCATGAAGAGGGTGTTTTAGAAAGTGAGTTTAGTGGCAATCTGGTTGAGGTCTGTCCTACAGGCGTATTTACAGATAAGCCATTTTTAAAACAGTACAGCCGTAAATGGGACCTTCAGTCGGCGCCTTCGATCTGCACTGGCTGCGCTGTGGGTTGCAACATTGCCCCCGGTGAACGCTACGGCAAATTGAAGCGCGTGCACAATAGATACAACCATGAGGTCAATGGTTACTTCCTTTGTGATCGTGGCCGTTTTGGTAGTGGCTACGTCAACAGCGATGCCCGATTGGATTATGCAGGTATTAAAAAGCCTGATGATAGCTTCATGGCTGTGCATCAGCAGCAGGCATTAGAAACTGCGGCTGGTTGGATAAAGGGTAAGAAAGTTGCAGCTATTGGCTCACCAAGAGCATCTTTGGAAGCAAATTATTTACTGCGTGAAATGGTGGGCGCCAAGAATTTTGCTGCGGGGTTTTCTGATACCGAAGCACCATTGATGAGTGCGGTGGCACTCATTTTGAAAACTACCAAAGCCCAGATTCCGAGTATTAAAAAAATCGAAGCGGCAGACGCCATTTTAGTACTTGGGGAGGATGTGACCAACACAGCACCTCGAGTGGCATTGGCCCTGCGGCAGTCGGTGCGCAATAAATCGTTTGAATTGGCTGCGCAGATGGGCTTGCCTCAGTGGCAAGATGCAGCCGTGCGCAACCTAGCGCAGGATCAGCGCTCACCCATGATTATTGTCTCTGCCATGGATACTAAGCTCGATGATGTGGCCAGTGAATGTATTTCCCTAGCACCGGATCAGATAGCGGACCTTACTGTAGCTATCGTTGCGGCTTTGGCCAACCAGGCCTCTGGGAATAACGAACAAGCTAACCAGATTGCCCAGATTTTACAGTCTGCTAAAAACCCCCTAATTGTCACCGGCTCTAGCATGCTGAACTTGGGTATTATTGATGGCGCTGTGGCCATCGCTGAGGCCCTTTGTACTGATGACACTAGTGCCATGCTGAGTGTCTGTGTCCCTGAGTCCAATAGCATTGGTGCAGCGCTTTTAAGAAGCGGCAGTGATGATGCCATTGGCCTGACACTTTCAGATTTAGTCAATAATGCGCCAGACGTATTACTGGTGATGGAAAATGATCTCGAGCGCAGACTTTCGCCAGACGAGATGCATAAACTGATGGGCAAGGGTACTAAGGTTATCAGTATGGACATGCTAGAAAACCCCACCCTAGGCGCATCGGATATGGTTTTACCTGCGGCGTCCTATGCTGAATCTCAAGGCTCTCTCGTCAATATGGAAGGGCGGGCTCAGCGTTACTTCCCAGTATTCGAACCTACAGCAGAACGTTTGCCCAGCTGGCAATGGCTATTAAAACTAGGCGCAATAACCGGTCATAAGGCCTTATCTAAACTCAATCATTTTGATGAAGTGGTAGCCGCCTGCGCCAATAGCCAGGCTGAATTCACGGATCTCGCCCGCGCAGCACCAGACAATAGTTTCCGTGATCGAGGCCTTAAAATCCCTCGCCAAACCCACAGGTACAGCGGTCGCACAGCCATGAATGCAGGGGTGAGCGTCCATGAACCCCAGCAGCCCCATGATACTGAATCACCACTGGCCTACAGTATGGAAGGGCTAAATCGTGACCAGCCGAGTTCTCTTACTCCCTTTGTCTGGTCCCCTGGGTGGAACTCTAATCAGGCATTACAAAAATTTCAGGCGGAGGTTGATGGCCCTCTAAAAGGAGGTACTGCTGGTCAACATTTAGTGGTTTCTTCGACCATGGGTTATACCGCTATCAGCTCCTTATCTAAAGGTGCGAGCCAGCAAGTTAAAAGTACAGCCGTCAAAATGCAGCCTCACCAATGGCAGTTGGTTCCAGTACACAGAGTTCATGGGTCCGATGAACTGTCGGTGAATACCGATGAGATTGCCGAGTTAGCGGGTTGTGCCTTCGTGGCTCTGGGCGCGGTAGTCGCAGAAAAATTAGCTGTCACTGATGGTGATGGAGTGGTGCTAGGTTGTGGAGATACTCAGCTTTCCCTTGAGGTGAAGGTATTGCGGCGGGTCGCCAAAAACTGCGTTGGCTACAGCGCAGGCTATAAAGAAACCCTAGCATTGCAGCCAGCTACCTTGGTGACCCTGACCAAAGATGCAAAATGGCAGCGTCGCGAGCCCCAACTTATTGCGTCGGACAGGACTATTCCTGACCCTATTATTCTAGACCCTAATATTGCAAAGGGAGGCTCTGCTCATGTCTGAGTTAATGCCTGTATTGCTCGCTTTGACTATTCTGCTCGGCGGAGTAGGTGGCGCTGCCGTACTGACCTGGTGGGAGCGTCGGCTGCTGGGGCTCTGGCAGGACAGGCACGGGCCTAATCGCTTGGGGCCCTTTGGTATTGGTCAGGTCGCAGCCGACATGATTAAGCTTCTTACCAAGGATGACTGGGTTCCCCCATTTGCCGATAAAGTCGTTTTCATTTTCGCGCCCACGGCTATTGTTGTGGCCATGATGATGGGTTTTGCCGTGGTGCCTTTTGCCCCTGGTGTGATGATTATCGACGTCAATATTGGTCTGCTGTTTTTCCTGGGCATGACCTCGCTGGCGGTTTACAGCGTGCTGTTAGGAGGCCTAGCGTCTAACAACAAATATGCTCTACTGGGCGGCCTGCGCTCGGCGGCACAGATGGTTAGCTACGAAGTGTTTATGGGCCTGTCATTGATGGGTGTGGTGATGATGTCTGGCAGCTTTAGTCTGGTTGACATAGTCGCGGCGCAAAAAGACGTCTGGTTCTGTTTTTCCCAAGCATTGGGGCTACTGGTATTTGTGGTCGCGGGCATAGCTGAAAGTCACCGGTTGCCCTTTGATTTACCCGAAGCCGAGCACGAGTTAACCGCAGGTTTTCATACGGAATATGGCGGTATGAAATTCGCTATGTTTATGCTCGGGGAATACCTTGGGCTGATGCTGATTTCCTGCATGATCGTGACATTATTTTTTGGTGGCTGGATGGGGCCTGCCTATATAGGCCATTGGTTGCCACCATTAGTTTGGTTTGGCCTAAAAGTCTTTTGCGTGATTAATTTCTTTGTACTGCTGCGGGCAGCAATTCCAAGACCCAGATACGACCAGCTGATGTCGCTGGGTTGGAAAGTAATGTTGCCGATTACTCTGGTTAATCTGGTGATTACCGGTGCCGTGTTGTTATGGATGGAGGGAGGAGCCTAATGTTAAGTGAGCTGAGAACCATGTGGGAGGTGCTTAAGCATACTTTCACCGGGGCCGACACTGTGCAGTATCCAGAGGAAATGCCTTATTTGGCCCCCCGTTACCGTGGCCGTATTGTCCTGACACGCGACCCCGATGGTGAGGAACGCTGCGTGGCCTGTAATCTTTGCGCCGCGGTGTGCCCTGTGGACTGTATTGCTTTGCAAAAAGATACGCGGGAGGACGGCACCTGGTATCCAGAGTTTTTCCGCATTAATTTCTCTCGCTGCATCATGTGTGGTATGTGCGAGGAAGCCTGTCCGACTTATGCAATTCAGCTGACGCCAGATTTTGAGATGTGTGAATACGATCGTCAAAATATGGTTTATGAAAAGGAGCATCTGCTGATTAATGGGGTGGGCAAGTATCCGGATTACAATTTTTATCGGGTGTCTGGAATGCAGACGGCGACTAAGGACAAGGGTGAGGCTAGGAATGAAGCTCGGCCTATTGATACTAAGAGTTTGTTGCCATGAGTTGGGTATTTTTGAGCGCCTGTTGTCAGGGTATAGGTTACAGAGGTATTTCTGCGGCACGTCGTGTCACCGGAGCAGATACCAGAACCATGCCCTCACCACTCCCAAACTTTACTCAGCATGAATTAACACAGCGTTACTGGATCAAACACCAGAACCATGCCCAAACAGGACCCAACTATGCTTGAGATCACTCTCTTCTACATAGCCGCAACCATAGCCCTAGTAGCCACAGTACTAGCGATGACCAGAGCCAATGCCATTCATGCCCTGATCTACCTTATTGTTTCCCTGCTGGCGGTGGCCGTTATCTTTTTCCTAATCGGCGCACCATTTGCAGCAGCACTGGAAATTGTGATTTATGCCGGGGCAATAATGGTGTTGTTTGTATTTGTGATCATGATGCTCAACCTCGGAGAAGAGGGCGATGCTAGAGAGCGAGGGCTTCTGCACCCCAAAATTTGGGCTGGGCCAGCGCTATTGTCGCTGATGCTCTTCTCAGAACTGCTGTACATGATATCGACGGTAGATGGGCCAGTGTCTTCCGGAGTGGTGACTGCCAAAGAAGTCGGCCTAGCACTATTTGGCCCCTATGTACTGGCCGTAGAGATCGCCTCAATGTTATTACTAGCCGGTCTGGTAGGTTCCTACCATCTGGGCCGTCGCTACTTAGAGCGGGAGGAATAGACAATGGAAGGCCTGAATATTCCACTCAACCATATTTTGCTAGTGTCCTCACTGCTGTTCAGCATTGGCATGCTGGGACTAATGATACGGCGCAATATTATTTTTATTTTGATGTCTCTAGAAGTGATGCTCAACTCAGCGGCATTAGCTTTTGTTGCGGCAGGTGCCCACTGGGGGCAGCCTGATGGGCAAGTTATCTTTATGTTGATTCTGACCGTTGCGGCAGCGGAAGTGGCCGTCGGTCTGGGGCTTGTATTGCAGGTTCAGCGCCGTTTTAAAACGTTGGATATGGACAGTGCCAACAGGATGAGGGGTTAAGAATGGCTGATATGATTTGGCTAGTACCGCTGATTCCATTGCTCAGTGCCATTATATTAATGCTCGGTTCGGCAATATTACCTCGGTTACTCATAGGTTTGCTGGGTGTTGGCTCTGTGGGTTTAGCAGCGCTATTAACAATGTTGCTAGGGTTAGAATTTTTGGCCAACCCAGAACCCTTTCAGCTGAGTCTCTGGACCTGGATGCAGGTAGGCAATTTTAGTCCCAGTATCGCGTTCTATTTTGATGGCCTCACCTTGGTCATGATGTCTGTCATCACTGGCGTTGGATTTTTGATTCATCTTTTTTCTACAGAATTTATGGAAGAGGATACTAGCTACGCTCGCTATTTTGCCTACCTAAATATGTTTGTTGCGGCCATGTTAGTGCTGGTGATGGCGGACAATTTGCTACTCCTGTATTTGGGCTGGGAAGGGGTGGGTGTGTGCAGTTACTTGCTAGTAGGCTTTTGGTATCAGGACAGTGCCAATGGTCAGGCAGCCCGCAAAGCTTTTGTGGTAACTCGCATAGGCGATACCGCAATGGCACTCGGTTTATTACTGCTGTTTACTGAGCTTGGCACCTTGGATATTCAAGCCATGGTGGGTGCTGCAAATATTGAGTGGCAGGTGGGTGGTACGCTGCCTTTAATTGCCTGTCTATTGTTACTGGGTGGTGCGGTGGGCAAGTCAGCTCAGTTGCCACTGCATACCTGGTTGCCCGACGCTATGGCTGGCCCCACACCTGTGAGTGCACTGATTCATGCGGCGACCATGGTCACGGCGGGGGTTTATCTGATTGCCCGTACCCACGGGCTATTTTTACTGGCGCCCACGGCGATGATGATTGTTGCGTTGGTGGGTCTTGCCACTTTATTGATGGCCGCCTTTACCGCCTTGATGCAAACCGATATTAAACGCATTCTCGCCTATTCGACTATCAGTCAGATTGGCTACATGTTTCTGGCACTGGGCGTGGGCGCCTGGACGGCTGGGATTTTCCATCTGATGACCCATGCTTTCTTTAAGGCCCTGCTATTTTTGGGTTCTGGTGCGATCATTCATTACCTCCATCATGAGCATAATATTTTCAAGATGGGTGGACTGCGTACCAGAATGCCGGTGACATTCTGGAGCTTTATGATTGGTTCTGCAGCGCTAGCGGCATTGCCCATGACTTCTGGGTTCTTTAGTAAGGACCAAATTTTGCTGCAGGCTTATCAGTTTTCCGACATTGGCCCCTTGCTGTGGTTTGGTGGTTTATTGGGCGCATTGTTAACGGCGATCTACAGTTTTCGTTTGGTGTTTGTAGTGTTCTTTGGCAAAGCAAATACTGAACCAGAGGGAGATACCGGTTGGCGAATGGCGGTGCCTTTAATCACACTCTGTACCCTAGCTATGATTGGTGGCTACTTTATTATTCCTGTCGCCGATGTATTTCCTGTTGCCAGCGGCGATCATCCGGCTCACTGGGTTGAATATGTTTCTATCTCGGTCCCTCTATTGGGTGTGTTACTGGCATATCTAATATTCCAGAGTCGTCAACTTAATGTAGACCGCTGGGTTAGCTCTTCTGTGGGCCAAGCATTGAGACGTTTCTGGTTGAGTGGCTGGGGCATAGATTGGCTCTACGACCGAGCTTTTGTCCGGCCCTATTATCGAATTTCTGGGTTATTAAAAAATGAGCCTATCGATGCAATTTATGGGCTTGTTGTCGCGATCAATCAAACCTTTAATCACTGGCTTGTGGAGTCCCAGACGGGTCGTATGCGCTGGTATGTTGCCAGTATGGTCTTAGGGTTAATTGTACTGCTGACTCTGGCGCTACAGATTCCGGCGCTGCAGCCTACCGAAGGAGCATCGTAATGGTCATGATCAACCTGATACTGATCTTACTAGTGGGCGGTGTGCTGGCCATGTTGTCCGAGCGCGCTGGGGAAAATATGCCTCGTCGAGTGGCGCTGACAGTGGTGCTGTTGGATATTATTTACCTGCTGTCACATCTCTCTGGAATGGCAGACCTGACCCAGCTGCAGGCACCCATGCCCGACGATCCCAGCACCTGGTTAATGCATTTTAAAGCTCAGTGGATTCCTGCCTTTGGCATTAGCATTGAGTTCGCGCTAGATGGCGTGAGCCTACTGATGGTCATGTTAACGCTGGTGCTGGGTGCCATTGCCATCAGCTCCTCTTGGACCGACGTGATGGCCAAGCGTGGTTTCTTTGAAGCCAATCTGCTCTGGACTCTGGCAGGTGTTCTTGGCGTATTTATGGCCTTGGATTTGTTTTTATTCTTCCTATTTTGGGAAGTTATGCTGATTCCCATGTACTTTATGATCGCTATTTGGGGCCATGAAAATCGTGGCTATGCGGCCATGAAGTTCTTTATCTTTACTCAGGCAAGCGGCTTACTGATGTTGGTGGCGACTCTGGGGCTTGTGGCTGTTAATCACAGTGCCACCGGACAGTGGAGCTTTAGCTACTTTGATCTGCTGAACACCCCAATGGCCGAGCAAACTGCCCATTGGTTAATGCTGGGCTTCTTTATTGCCTTTGTGGTGAAGTTGCCGGCGTTCCCTTTTCATACTTGGCTGCCCGACGCTCATACTCAGGCGCCGACAGCTGGCAGTGTGATCTTGGCGGGCATTTTACTCAAAACAGGTGCCTATGGCTTGATTCGTTTTGCCGTACCTCTGTTTCCTGAGGCAGCTCTGGATTTCTCATTTACCGCAATGGCTCTAGGTGCTGCAGGTGTAGTCTATGGCGCGGTACTGGCTTTTTCTCAGACCGACTTTAAGCGCTTGGTTGCCTACAGCAGTGTTAGCCATATGGGCTTTGTATTACTCGGTGTCTATGCATGGAATGAGCTGGCCTTGCAGGGGGCGGTGATGCAGATGGTAGCCCATGGTTTTAGTACGGCAGCGCTATTTATGATCGCCGGCTCGCTGCAGGAACGACTACACACCAGAGATATGCGGGAGATGGGAGGGCTGTGGCAGCAAATGCCGCGCATGGGTGCTGTGGCAATGTTTTTTGTGGTGGCCTCTTTAGGCCTGCCCGGGTTGGGTAACTTTGTCGCCGAGTTTTTAGTATTGCTGGGACTGTTTCAGGTGAACCCCTGGATGACCGCGGTGGCGGCTCTGGGTCTAATCACTGGTGCTATTTATTCGCTTATATTGATGCAGAGATCATTTCAGGGTGAGCCCAATGCCAAACTTGAGGGTCATAGCCTGACTGATTTTGGCCGTCGCGAGATGCTGACCATGGCTGTGATGATGGTGGCCTTAATAGGCTTAGGTCTGTATCCCCAACCGGTTTTAGACATGGCCCAGCCGGTACTCCAGAGCCTGCTTGAGATGACTTCAGTGGAGATAGCCCCATGAATATGAGCGAAATGACGGCACTGATGCCCATATTGATGCTATCCCTGACGGCAGTTGTGCTGATGATTCAGGCGTCGATCAAACGTGATCAAGCGGTTGCCTGGTGGATTACCGCAGCTGGTTTGTTACTCTCTCTCTGGGGTGCAGGTTACGCACGAGACTTTGTCCAGCCAGTGACCGTCTTGTTAGTAGTCGATGACTGGGGCTTATTTTTCACCACGTTAATATTGATGGCTTCTCTGGTGACTTTGATTCTATCGAAAGAGAGTTTTTCCCCGGAGGGTGAACGCAAGGAAGAGTATTACTTGCTACTTGTGCTGTCTGTACTGGGTGCTGTGATACTGATTCAGTCGAGCCATATGGCCTCACTACTGTTGGGTATGGAACTCATGGGTGTTGCGCTCTACGGCATGATTGCGTTCCCAGAAAAAGGGGAGTTGCCCCTAGAGGCGGCAATTAAATACCTTGTTCTCTCAGCCTGTGCTTCCGTCATGCTGTTATTTGGTTTTGCTCTCATTTATGCCGCCACTGGCGATCTTACTTTTGCAGGCATAGGAGCTAAGGCTGGTGAAGCCTATGCCCGAGAACCTGTGTTACTTATGGCGGGTAGCGCCATGATTTTGGCGGGGCTTGGCTTTAAGCTCTCGGTAGTGCCGTTCCATATGTGGACCCCAGATGTCTATCAGGGCGCACCTACTCCGGTAACTGGATTTTTGGCCACGGTGTCAAAGGGTGCGGTTTTTATCGCTCTGACTAGGTTTTTTATCGAGGGCCAGTTGTACCAATACAGCTCACTTATTTTTGCTCTGTCAGCGGTGGCAATAGCCTCAATGTTGGTGGGCAACTGGTTAGCGTTGCAACAGCAAAATATTAAACGCCTGCTCGCCTATTCTTCAATCGCTCACTTTGGTTATCTATTGCTAGTATTAATCGCGCTCTCTATGGCCATTGATGCGGATACAAACCGGTTAATTGGCGAGGCCATTACCTATTATTTGGCAGCCTATATTGTGACTACGTTGGCGGCTTTTACTGTGGTGGCGACGTTGGCTGGGGAAGATGACAGCCTATCTATGATAGGCGCATTTGACGGACTATTTTGGCGCAACCCACTGCAGGCTTCTGTGCTGACTGTGGCGATGTTGTCGTTTGCTGGCATACCACTAACAGCTGGCTTCATTGGTAAGTTTTATCTGATGACGGTGGCGATTCAATCGCAACTCTGGGTATTGATGGGGGCATTGGTACTGGGTAGCGCGATCGCTATTTATTATTACCTACGCATTATCTTTGCCATGAGTAAGATTCCACCGGCTAGTATTAAGTTAGGGTCTCAGGGTGATATTAACAAAGGGCCTAGGGTTGAATTTGGCCCCCAGGACCTGCTTGCTGCTCTATTAATGTTGTTAGTACTGTTGCTCGGTAGCTGGCCGCAGCCCTTTATAGCGTTTGCAGGCAGTCTTTGATGGTTGTTTTAATTAGAGCAGCTGAGGGCTCTTTATTTATAGCCGCTGAGGGCTCGTCATTTAGAACTGCTGAGGGTTCTTTGTTTAGTGCAGCTGAGGGCTCTTTGTTTAGTGCAGCTGAGGGCTCTTTATTTGGTTCGCTGAGGGCTCTTTATTCCAAGCCGCTGAGGGCTCTTTAATTAAGTCAGCTGAGGGCTCTTTGTTTAGTGCAGCTGAGGGCTTTTTATTTACAGCCGCTGAGGGCTCTATTTAAGTCGGTAAAGGATGCCGAGATTAGTTTAACCCAACTCTTTTTAGGGCAAGGAGATAGCTATGTTACGTTCTGTCGATCTAAGTGATTACATGCTCCATGATCCAATCAAAATATCCACAGACGGGGATATGTTTGACGCTATTCATTTGATTATTGAGCACCGAGTATCTGGTATCTGTGTGGTTGATGAAGAGGGCATGCTCAAGGGTGTGCTGTCGGAGATGGACTGTCTGGGTGCTATTCTGGCCGCTACTTACAATGAGCATGGGGATGTGGGTAAAGTCAGTGAGTATATGACTGTCAATGTGGATTTTTGCGATGTGCATGCAGATCTGGTTGATGTAGCGGATGATATGTTAAAAAAAGGTCACCGCCGCCGTCCGGTTCTAGATCATGGTCTGCTGGTTGGTCAGATTACCTGTCGGCAATTATTGCGGGTAGTCAGTGAATTTAATCAAAATCAAATTGCTGCTCATTAACCTCCACTAGCCAAATTAACGCTGTTGATACTGGCTAATCTGGCGGTCTGACCCCAGCTTAAAAAGATGCTGGGCTCGTTGGGGCATTTCTCTCAGGGAATGCTCGGTAATCCGTTGAAAATGTTGGATAAACCGCCCCAGCTGTTGCTCGTCCATGACTCCTGAACTATCTGCTGCCTTTAGGTGATTCCGCATCTTCGCTTCTTGCTCTAAACGCCAGTCAAACACAGTATCAAAAGAGGGTGCCTGGAGCATTATTAGCTGATCTACCATGGCAAACAGCTGTTGGTAGTCTTGGCTTAGGGCCTGGTTGATGTACTGTCGCCATATGGCCTGTTGATCCTCTAGCCTCTCGAGACAATTAATAGGCTCTGCAAGCTTGAAATCGGGCTCTGGTATGGCGCCTAGGCACCAACCTTCAAGAATAATTAAACCCACTGGCCCAGAGACGCTTTTGATCTGTGGTCCAGTGACTCGATCATCAATACTCTTATCAAATCTGGGTATTGGGCTGTTATTGCCCGAACGAAGTTGCTCAATTGTTGTTATGGCCAGGGCCACATCATGGGTGCCGGGCACACCCCGGGTGGAAAGCAGTGGGTGAACGGTTTTTGCCAGTGCTCTGCGCTCGGCGAGCGTGAGATAGAAGTCATCCATGGACAGGGAGACTGTCTGTATTCCCTGACGCTCAGCAATCATAGTGCAGAGATAATCTGCCAGAGTCGATTTACCTGAGCCCTGGCAGCCATTTATGCCTAGTATCTGTGGTGCAGTGTCTGGCTGATACTGGTCGCAAAACTGCTGAATTAATGGTTCAAACCACCGCTGCGCAGATTCCAGGTAGGTTGCTGGTAACTGATGGCGGTCAAGAAAATCTTTGGCGGCAGCTGACATAGTTTTATTCAGATCATTAAGTTGTTTTTGGCTGTAGTGCCTGTGATCAACTATAGCCTAGTGCAAGCAGTATTTTGGGGATTTTCAAAAACAAAAAAAGCTGTCTGTTATCTAGATATTAATGCTTAAATACAAGCATGCTAGTGCCATTTATCGGCCGCTAATAATAATTATAGGAATGTTTTTATGCTAACTGTCCACCACCTCAATAACTCCCGTTCACAGCGAATTCTTTGGTTACTTGAAGAGCTTGAACTCGACTACAAAATTGCTAGTTACCATCGTGATGCGGATACCAATCTGGCCCCACCAGAGCTGGAAGCGATTCAGCAACTAGGGAAATCCCCAGTCCTGACAGACACCACGTCTGGCCACGACCGCACTATTATTGAGTCTGGCGCTATTGTTGACTATATTTTGCGCCATTATGGTGAAGGTCGATTATTGCCAAAAACAGGAACAGAGGAGTATGAAGCCTATTTGCAGTGGCTCCATTATGCTGAAGGCAGCGCGATATTACCTTTAATGCTGAAACTCTACACCTCAAGACTAAGCCCAACTCAAGATGAGTCTGGCGCTGCGCTACAAACTCGCATCAATGACGAAATGCAGCGACATTTGGGTTATTTAGATCAGGCCCTTGAGGGTGTTGACTGGTTTGTCGGCAACAGCCTCTCTGGCGCCGATATTCAGCTGTCGTTTATAGCCGAAATAGCCCCACTAATGCTGCCATCAGATTCCATGACCAATCTTTCGCTATTTAGGCAGCGTTGCCATAGCAGGCCGGCTTACAGGAGAGCCCTAGAGAAGGGCGGTCTCTATGCTTATGGTCCTAGTGATTAGTAGTTGTCCAGGAGAGAGCGGAGAGGGGAGCGCAGAGAGACTGCGGCCGCAGTAATGACAAAAACGAAGTGTAACTCTGTTAAATAAGAAGATCGACTTAGCTAGATTGATAGGGCTACTCCACCTCAATTGCCATTTTTTCCTCGGGAATGCTGTTATGGCTAGTTTAAAAACGCGATTTGGCAATAAGCTCAAATCATTGCGCACGCAAAAACGTTTGACTCAAGAACAGTTGGCAGACGCAACTGAACTTAGTATTGAGTCTATTAGTAATATGGAGCGGGGTATCTTCGGGCCCCGTTTTAATAACCTGGAAAAGATTGCCGCAGCCCTCAATGTTGAGGTTGTGCGTTTATTCGAGTTCCAAAAATAGAGATCAACTGAAGATAAGTCATATTCTCGCTCGATAATCAGCTATATTTTATAGAGGACAGCCATTTAACCGTTACTTCAGCAGTCAGTTTATTTTTTAGTTCCCATAGGATGGGAAGAAGTTAAAAAGGAGTTTTATGTCAGTGCTAATAGGTATTACCCCCGCCTACTTTTCAGTCTTTACCTGCCTCTTTATTTGCTCCCTTAAAGCTGTGCTTAAAGGTTTGCTTAAAGGCGTGCCTAATCGCAGCCCTAACAAAAGATATCAGCCTGACATGGATGAACGTTTATGAGCGAACTCGATGACCTAAAAAAATCCCTATCTAGGGAGGCTAAGGCGCGACAGGCTGCTGAAGACCGTACTGAAGAATTGACTGCAGAGCTCTATGAAACGTCTGCGGCGCTCCAGTATCGTACTCAAATAGTAGCAGAAAAGAGTGCAGGGTTACGCCAGGCTAATGAAGAGTTAGAGCAGCTCCAGCTGCGGCTTATGCATTCAGAAAAAATGGCAAAAATTGGCTTATTAGTTACCGGTGTTGCCGAAGAGATAGCCAACCCGTTGGGCTTTATAGCAGCAAATATGAATTCACTTTATACCTACTTTAACGATATGTCGGGCCTTATAGAGCAGCAAAAAGAGGCCCTCGGGGCTACGCCGCGGCTGGGCTATTTTAAAACTAGCCAGGCCAGAAAAGTGGGTAAATTGATGAAACGGATTGATTTTGATTTTATTAAAACCGATATCAACAAATTACTTGAAGACTCATTGGGAGGTATTAGTCGGGTGCAGACATTAGTTGAAGATCTTACCGAGTTTTCTTCGACTGACCGCCGCGAAATCACCGAAGAAGATATTAATAATCTACGAGATAGAACCTTAAACTTAGCCTCTAATGAACTTCATTACAAAGCCGACATCGTTAAGCAATATGGCACTCTGCCGAAGATACTCTGCGACAGTAGCCTGCTTGTGCAGGCGTTTTTAAACCTGCTATTTAATGCGGTTGAGGCGATTCAATCTAAGGGCACTATTACGCTGCGCACCGGCACTCATAGCTCAATGATTTGGGTTGATATAGCCGACACTGGCGAGGGTATTGCCGATGAAAATCTGGGTAAAATATTCAACCCATTTTTCTCAACTAAAACCTCAGTGACTGGTAGTGGCCTGGGGTTGCATCAGGTGAAAACTGTGGTTGAGGCGCACTCGGGGCGCACAACAGTAATGTCTCGGCAGGGTAAAGGGACTACTTTTAGGCTCATGTTACCTGTTGATCGCTATGCTGAAGGCCAATAGCGCATTGCCTAGGGCTATCTATTCTTTTGGGGCTTCTGGTGTTTCTGCGGTTGCTAGGATCTCTGGGGCTTCTAATATCTCGGGAGTTTCTAACGTGTCAGGAGCTTCTAATATTTCAAGAGCTTCTAATATTTCAAGAGCTTCGGCGCAGTTCTGATAAAGTCTAATAGTAAAATGGATGGGAGTCTCAAGCTGCTCCAAGGTCCCTAGCTGTGCCTGCTGCTCAGGCGTGCAGTGCCAGTAGTAAGGGGTCATACGTAGTAAATCTGCAATGGCAGTGCCTTTGACGCAAATCGTCTCAGAGACTTCAATCTGTTCTTTGAGGGTAAATTCTGGGCTGTCATCTAGGCTGGCATAGTTGCCTTTGTGGGGCTGAGTTTTATCATAGATATGGGCCGTTAAGCCTGAGAGGTGCTGCTCGCCAGGCCCTACCATAATCAGCGTGCCCCCAGGTTTAAGAACGCGAGATGTCTCTGGGGCATTAATAGGCGAAAAAACTGAAATCGCAGTATCGATACTATTATCGAAGAGGGAGATATTAAAGGCACTGTCTACAGCGAGCTGGGCGTCGAGCTTACGCTTGGCCGCTAAACGAACAGCAGTTTTACTGATATCGATACCCACCAGCTGCAACTCACTGTGCACCTTGCGAATTTCACTAAGATAATAGCCTTCTCCGCAACCTATATCTAAGAGTCTTTTGTCGACGAGCTGTTCGCCGTCCTGTTCGCCGAGGTGAGCAATAATCGCCTTGGCCAGATCCTGGTAGTAACCCGCATTTAAAAACCGCTGGCGGCTGCGAATCATGTCGTCGCTATCACCGGGATTACGGCTGCGTTTATGCTGGGCCAGATGCAGATTTATATAGCCTTCTTTAGCCCTATCGAAGCTATGGTTATTGTCACAGCTATAAGTAGTAGTGCCTTCGATGATGCTAAGTTCTAGGCCACAGCTTGGGCATTTGTAGCCATTACCTGAAGTGATAGCGGGCTTGGGCACAAAGGTTGGATAGGTAAAGGTTGGGCTAGACATATTATGCTCAGGTCACGGGACGCGGCAATTTTACTCCGAGCCCGAAGTTTGTTCCAGCTGAATAAAAAAACAGGCTGGAATTAACCCAGCCTGTTTTGAGATGTACAGCCTTGAGCGTCACTAAATAGACAGCCCTGCGCGTCACTAAATAGACGGCCTCGACCGCCGCTATGTGCACAGCCTTGTAGCGTCACCAAATAAACAGCCTTGTAGCGGCTGTAGTTAAAGAGCAGCAGCTTTCATTAAAACAGCCCTGCAACTTCACCATTCTCATCCATACCAATACTGTTAGCAGCAGGAACCCTAGGCAGCCCAGGCATAGTCATAATATCGCCACAGACCACGACGATAAAGCCTGCACCAGCACTCAGGCGCACTTCGCGAATAGCCACTACATGATTTGCCGGCGCTCCCTTGAGGTTGGGGTCGGTCGAGAAGCTGTACTGGGTCTTTGCGATACAAACAGGGAAGTGACCATAGCCGTTGTCCTCAAATTGCCGGATCTGATCACGAATCTTTTGGTCGGCAATAATATCGTCGGCGCGGTAAAGTCTGGTGGCAACGGTTTTAATCTTATCCCAAATGGGCATATCGTCAGGGTAAAGCGGAGCAAAACTCGCAACACCACTGTCGGCCATGGCCGCTACTTCGTGGGCCAACTCTTCAGTACCTGCGCCGCCGTCTGCCCAGTGGGTACAGTCGATAGCCTTAACACCATTGCTTGCAGCTATTTCTTTTATCACTTCGATTTCGGCATCTGTATCAGAGGTGAATCTATTAATACCCACCACCACTGGCACGCCAAATGACTTCACATTCTCAATGTGGCGAACTAGGTTGCAGCAGCCGTTGCGCAGAGCATCTAAGTCCTCTCTGTTTAAGTCTTCTTTACTGACACCGCCATGCATTTTCAAGGCTCTGGTGGTGGCAACAATAACGGCTGCATCTGGGTGTAGTCCCGCTGCGCGACACTTAATATCAAAGAATTTTTCTGCGCCTAAATCGGCACCAAACCCAGCTTCAGTCACCACATAATCGGCCATTTTTAAACCGGCCTTGGTAGCGATAACCGAGTTGCAGCCGTGAGCGATATTGGCAAAAGGCCCACCATGAATAATGGCGGGGTTATTTTCTAATGTCTGCACTAGATTGGGGGCCAGGGCATCTTTAAGAAGTACAGTCATTGCGCCGGTGCCCAAAATTTCACTGGCGAGAATGGGTTTATGGTCGCGGGTATAGGCAACCACAATCCTGTCTAGGCGCGCTTTAAGGTCGTCAAGATCAGTTGCCAGACAGAAAATCGCCATAACTTCAGAGGCCACAGTAATGTCGTAGCCATCCTGTCGTGGGAAGCCATTACCGGGCCCACCAAGGCCGCAGTTAATGCTGCGCAGGGCGCGGTCATTCATATCGGCCACGCGCTTCCAAACAATGCGTCGAGCATCTATCTCAAGGCTGTTGCCCCAGTGAATATGATTATCAATTAACGCCGACATCAAATTATGAGCAGCGCCAATAGCATGGAAGTCACCGGTAAAGTGAAGATTGATATCTTCCATTGGCACTACCTGAGCAAAGCCACCACCGGCAGCACCACCTTTCATACCAAAACAGGGGCCTAGGCTGGGTTCGCGTAAGCAGACCAGCGCCTTTTTGCCAATGCGGTTTAAGCCATCAGTGAGACCTACAGAGGTAGTTGTTTTGCCTTCGCCGGCAGGTGTTGGGGTAATTGCGGTGACTAAAATAAGCTTGCCATCAGGCTTGTCTTTTAACGAAGTGATATGGGCGGGATCAATTTTTGCTTTGTCGCGACCGTAGGGAATTAACGCGGAATCTGGAATGCCTAACTTACTAGCGATTTCACCAATTGGTTTACTGTTTGCCACGCGGGCAATGTCGATATCACTCATTAATTGTTCTCCGTGAATTACATAAAATTATAAAAGATTACATAAATAGCTGGGCATATAAACGCACTGTTCAGGTGCTGCGCCAAATAGCTGCCATCTTCCTTGTCCCACCAATTTGGTGGCTTTCTGAGACCGGCTTATGCTGTCTCAAAAACGACGACAGGTCAAGTGGCGTCTGGATTAGGGCGATGACGCACTGGAGTACATAGCTGTCGTAATTGCGCGTTAGTGGGGCCTCATTGGTAGATACACTGCGACAACTATTTCCCTGAGAGTCGGCTATGAAAACAAGTGCAAAAGTGGTGGTGATTGGCGGTGGCGTTGTTGGCGCCAGTACTCTTTATCACCTGGCCAAAAAAGGCTGGAGCGACGTGGTGTTGGTAGAGCGAAAAGAGCTGACCTCTGGGTCGACCTGGCACGCTGCCGGATTGTTACCCCTGTTTAATATGAGCTACTCCGTGGGCAAATTACACCAGTACTCGGTGGACTTTTACCACGAGCTAGAAAAAGAGACCGGGCAGGATGTAGGCTTTAGTGTGGTATCTAATATTCGCCTGGCCGCTACCGAAGATCGCATGGACGAGTATAGATATTACTCGGGCATTGCTCAGACCGTCGGTGTGGAAGTGAATTTCTTGACCCCAGAACAGGTTAAAGAAGCATGGCCAATGGCCAATATCGACGGCATTATCGGTGCGATCCAGCACCCGGATGATGGTTATATTCAGGCAGCTGATTTGACTCAGGCCCTGGCCAAAGGTGCTCGAGCTCGCGGTGCCGAAATTTACCGCAACACCTCGGTGCTGGACCTGGAACAACAGACAGATAGTAGTTGGATAGTAAAAACTGATAAGGGCGATATCCACTGTGAGCATGTGGTTTCCTGTACCGGTAATTTTGCCCGCAAGACTGGTGAGATGGTGGGTTTGGATATCCCCGTTATTCCCGTTGAACACCAATATATAGTGACCGATCCCCATCCCGATGTGTTGGCTCGCAAGGCTGCTGGGCTGCCAGAGCAGGCGGTACTCCGTGAATCCGACGCGGGCTATTACCTGCGTGAAGAAGCCGGGGGCTTTATCCTTGGGCCCTACGAAGAGGGCGCACCTTGCTGCTATGTTGATGGCCCCAGTGACCAGTCAGAGTACGAATTGTTTAACGGCGACCTCGATCGCTTAATGCCTCATATTGAAGCCTGCATGGCCCGCGTGCCTGCGTTTGCAGAGGTAGGCGTCAAGACTGTTTATAACGGCGCTATAGCCTACACCCCAGATGGCAACCCTATTGTGGGTCCAGCCTGGGGGCTTAAGAATTTCTGGCTTAACGAAGGTCACAGTTTTGGTATCACTGCCGCTGGTGGTGCCGGTTGGCAGCTGGCCGAGTGGATTGTCGACGGTGAGCCCACGGTCGATATGATGGGCGTAGACCCCCGTCGTTTTGGCCCCTACGCGACTCGCGGTTATCTGCGTAGTAAAAATGAAGAAGCCTACGACCATGTATTTAAAAACCATTATCCCGATGAAGAGCGTGGTGCTGCTAGGCCTCTGAAAACAGCTCCCTGTTACGATCGCATGAAAGAGTTGGGCGCCGTGTTTGGATCTGTGTATGGCTGGGAGCGACCGAATTGGTTCGCACCTCCAGGCTATTCTCTTTCAGAGGGTGAACTGGATAAAGCCGATACTTTGTGGAATAAAAACCATTCCAAGGCATTAGATGACGGCCGCATTGTTGAGAAAAACTCTTTCCGCCGCTCTAACTACTTTGATTTTGTCGGCCAAGAATGTCGTCACGTCACTGAGCATGTCGGTGTGCTGGATATGTCGGCGTTCTCGAAATGCACAGTCACTGGCCCTGGCTCAGAAGCCTGGCTAAACAGTATAGTCGCCAACAACGTGCCCAAAGCCATAGGCCGCATCGGCCTCTGCCATATGCTGTCCCTAAACGGTGGTGTGCGAGCAGAATTTACAATCTACAAACGTGCTAAAAACAGCTATTACCTAGTCTTTGCAGGCGGCCAAGAACGCCATGACTGGGATTACCTCACCAAGCTTGCCCCTCATGACGGTTCGGTTAATCTGCAAAAGATTACTACTCAGATGGGTGTATTGGTGGTGGCAGGCCCGAAATCCCGCGAGGTACTGCAAAAGCTTACCGACACAGACATGTCCAACGATAACTTCAAATGGTTAACCGGAAAGTCGATCAATGTGGGCTATGCCCAGGCTGAGGCGCTGCGGGTTAACTTTGTCGGCGAATTGGGTTGGGAGCTGCATCACCCTATCGAAATGCAAAACTACATTTTCGATGAGTTGATGAAGGCGGGTGCAGAATTTGAGATCAAACCCTTTGGTATCCGCGCCATGGACAGCATGCGTCTCGAAAAATCCTATCGACTGATCCCCCGTGAGATGTCTATCGAATACTCGGCCCTAGAGTCGGGCTTAGATCGCTTTGTAAAACTTGATAAAGATTATGACTTTGTCGGCAAGCAGGGTCTTTTGGATTGGCAGAAAAGAGGCTTTGAAAATTGTTTCGCTACTCTGGAAGTTCACGGCGTGACTGATGCCGATGCTCGCGGTTCGGAAGGGCTGTATCAGGACGGTCAGCTGGTTGGACGAGCAACCTCCGGTGGCTTCGGGTTTCGCACCAACAAGTCTCTAGCTCTAGGTTTGGTAAAAGCTGCCTATGGGGCCATAGGGACTGAATTGGAGATTGAAATTCTTGGTCAGCGCTACAGGGCTACTGTGATCGATGAGTCCCCTTTTGATGGCGACAATGTCTGTTTGCGAAGCTAGCTTTTAGGCGCGTCGTAGACTGATATTCCCGCGTCGCAACACCATATGCGGCAGGGCCTAAACAGGCACAGACTGCGACCAATAGTAGACCTCATAGAAGAGACGAAAACCTCTCTAACGGAAGCATTATTATGACTGAAACAACTGGACGCAAAAGAGCAGGCAGAAGTGGTGGTGGCCGTGACGGACGCCGGGAAGCTCGTGCCAATGCAGTGGTCAAAACCGCACCGTTTATTGAGCGCAAAATCCCCTATTTCGAATACCTCAGCGAAGAAAACCTGCAGCTGATAGAAGATAACGCCGATATCTTGTTGGAGGAGATCGGCATTGATTTTCTTGACGACCCAGAAGCGCTGGCCATGT
>Ga0209712_10000053_pt1 | contig 96595 bp, 94 predicted proteins | sample ArcOceMetagenome_FD_187443 | JGI IMG/M metagenome (GOLD analysis project Ga0209712, IMG submission 187443) | Marine eukaryotic phytoplankton communities from Arctic Ocean - Arctic Ocean - Greenland ARC118M Metagenome (SPAdes) (version 2) | ecosystem: Environmental > Aquatic > Marine > Oceanic...
ACCAATAACGAATAAGCCGAGCGCTAATATTGTACTTTCTACTTAATGCTTCAGAGTTTTCCTGCTCAGCAAGTTGTGCGAGCTTTAACTTAAATATTCTTTTGTGCTTGGACATAAAAAGACCCCCAGTAATTGGATTGTCCAACTATTGGGGGTCACTTCAAAAAAGCAGTTTTTGCATTCACGTTATTGAATAACGAATAAGTGTTTAGGCTTGCATAGCTGCTTTAATGCTTTCAATAGCGGTATCTATGTCAATCATTAGCTTTTCACCTGTGCGACGATTTTTAAGCTCTACTTTATTTTCGTCTAGGTTACGTTCGCCAATTACAAGTGTGAAAGGCACACCTACAAGCTCCATATCATTAAACATGACACCTGGGCGCTCTTTTCTATCGTCAAATAACACATCCACACCTGCATCTTTTAAACCTTGGTAAAGGCTGTTTGCAATATCAGGAATACGATGCGACTTGTGCATGTTCATTGGTACAATAGCAAGGTCGAACGGAGCAATAGACTGTGGCCAAATAATACCGTATTTATCGTTGTTTTGCTCAATAGCAGCAGCCACAATACGCGATACACCTACACCGTAACAACCCATGGTCATTACTTGGTTTTTGCCATCTTCGTTTAATACGCCTGCTTTCATGGCTTCTGAGTATTTTGTGCCAAGTTGGAATATATGTCCTACTTCAACACCACGTTTAATTTGTAATGTGCCTTGGCCGCAAGGGCTAGGATCGCCTTCTACAATGTTACGAATATCAGCAACGTCGTAGTTAGTTACATCACGGTCCCAGTTTATGCCGCTAAAGTGTTCGTCGTCTTTATTAGCACCGGCTACAAAGTCAGCCATTACGTTGGCTGTGCGGTCAACAATAATTGGCATTGTTAATCCTACAGGACCTAGTGAGCCAGGTTTTGCGCCGATTGCAGCAATGATGTCTGCTTCTTTTGCCATTTCAAGCGGTGAGTCAACGAGAGGGTGCTTTTCCGCTTTCAATTCGTTTAATTCGTGATCGCCACGAATAACAAGGGCAACTAAACCACGTTGTTCGTTTTCATCTGGGGCACCATAAACGATTAACGTTTTAACACTACGGTGTGGTTTAACACCGTAATGCTTTTTAAGCTCTTCAATTGTTTTAGCATCTGGAGTCGGGAACGCTTTTAATTCTTTTGTAGCATCAGCACGAGGCTCTGTTGGGGCAAGGGCTTCGGCTTTTTCAATATTAGCGGCGTAATCACTACCATCGCTAAATGCGATAGCGTCTTCACCTGATTCGGCTAAAACATGGAATTCATGAGACACGCTACCACCAATAGACCCTGTATCGGCAATTACTGGGCGGTAATCTAGGCCTAAACGTTCAAAAATATTACAGTATGCTTTGTGCATTGCTTGATACGTATTATTTAAACATTCTTCACTCAAATGAAATGAATAAGCGTCTTTCATGGTGAATTCACGTGCGCGCATAACACCAAAACGAGGGCGTCTTTCGTCACGTACTTTAGTTTGTACTTGATATAAAGTAAGTGGTAACTGTTTATAGCTATTCACTTCTTTGCGAACAAAATCGGTGATTACTTCTTCATGTGTTGGACCAAGTGCAAATTCACGATTATGACGGTCTGTAAAGCGCATTAGCTCTGGACCAAACTCGCTCCAACGGCCTGACTCTTCCCATAAATCAGCAGGCTGTATCACAGGCATCAGCATTTCTATAGCGCCTGCTTTGTCCATTTCTTCACGAACAATGTTTTCAACTTTACGCAAAACGCGTAAACCAGAGGGTAACCAAGTGTATAAACCCGAAGCGACGCGACGGATCATACCGGCTCTAAGCATTAACTGATGCGATACAATTTCAGCATCTGAAGGCGTTTCTTTAAGTGTTGCGAGTATATATTGACTGGTACGCATTATTTTTCCGAAATAGAGTAATATGTTCTTTTAATAGAGCTTAAGTTTACCAGCGGTTGCTTTTACACAAAAGCGCTAAGTGAGTTATTTAGCTTTTTTCTATACTTGTTACTAGGTTGTGCTCGCCATTAACTTGCCAGCGTATATTGTAATCATACAATGTCATTCCATAGCTCTGCTCGCCGTCTTTTTGTTTTTTGTAAGCAGGGCGTGGATCTTGTTTTAAAACATTACTAATAAAGTTTAATAAATCAGGGTATTGAGTTTGTTGCTCAATGAATAAAGTCACCTCTGGGGTAAACTCTACGCTCATTTGTGTTTCTGGGCGTGTATCTGCAAAGCCAGCACTTGCGTCAAGCATGGCATCTGAATAAGGCAAGTAGGGTTTTATGTCAATGATGGGCGTGCCATCAAGCAGGTCGATTCCGGCAAGTAATAAACTGAGTTGGCCATTTTTATATTCTATACCCTCAAGCTTCACTGCACTCATACCAATGGCATTTGGTCTGAAAGTAGCACGAGTAGCAAATACACCTTTGCGTTCATTACCGCCTAAGCGAGGAGGGCGTACCATGGGCGAGTAGCCTTTATCTGCGGTTTCATGAAAGCGAAACAATAACCAAATGTGGGTAAATTCATCAATACCGCGTACAAATTCTTCGCGGTTAAAATCAGGCGCAAAAATAAGTTTTGCTTTGGCTTCAGGTACTAAACGAGGTTGTCTTGGTATGGCAAACTTTTGTTTATAGGGAGATTGTATGTGGCCAACGGCCGAAATTCTGTAGTCGCTCATGTTACTCAAGTACAAATAGAATAGGCGGGCATTCTACCTTTATTTGCAGGCCATCGCATCACAGCAGAGCAATTTATTTAATTAGACTAAGTGGTTTAAAATGGCTTTTAGACTGAGTGGTTTATATAAGGTAGAAAAAGGTAAGCCTAAGCTTACCTTTGTTAAACAACCTGTTTATACTTTAAAACATGTATTGCAGTGACACTGATGCTACATCCATATCAGGATCAATATCATCGTCTAGTTTGTAACGCTCGTACTCTAAACGCATTTGCACATTGCTAGAAAAAGCAAACTCTAAACCAGCACCATAAAATGCATCACCACCGTCTTGTGAAGTAGAAACGCTTCCAACAGGGAGTTCTTGTTTTATATCTGCATCCCATTCTAACCAACCACCTTTGGCATAAACCGAAAAGCTCTCAGTTAATGGGATACCTAAACGCGCGGCCAATGACACACCGTCAATTTCAGCTTTGCTATCAATATCGCTAACTTCATCAAAGTTTTGATAAGCCAGCTCTACACTTAAATATTCATTAAATTGCGTACCAACATACCCTTTGAGCATTTGTGCGTCATCATCAAAATCAGTATCGTTTTCACTGTCTTCAAACTCAAAAGAGTACTGTCCGTAACCTATACCGGTATAAATACGTGGAGAATCAAAATTGGAAATATCTGCCTGCGCCGCAGAGTTAAAACCAAGTGTTGCTAGCGCTAGTGCTGAAAGTGAAAGTGATTTAATCATTAAATAGCTCCTTTAAAAAATAAAATGGTTTGATTTTTCAAACTTCAATTACTTATTTGCAGTGAACATGCCAATGATTAAATTGATTACTAAAACAGCTAAACTAGTATTTTTGGATTAGTTATTTGGGTTATTTAGGTTTTTTATTAAACAAATCGCTAACTGATAAGATTTAGCGATTTTAAATAAATTGTATTTTTTACAAAGCATTAGGTGATTTTTACAGTACAAAAATTAGCTAATGCGTAATTACACTTGATGAAGTAAGTTTTCGGTTTCAATCGCAATTTCTTTCATTTTAATTGCGTAGTTTTCTAATTTTATATCTTCATTGGAGACTGCTTTAAACTCTGGCACTGCAACGGGGTAACCCGTTTCATCCATGGCAACAAAGCTTATTACACAGTGATTTGTTTCAACCATGTTCTGTGTTTTAGGGTCGCCACACCGAACTTGTATAAATATTTGCATACTTGTTTTACCGGTATGTGCAATTTTAGCTTCCACTTCTACTATTTGACCAACCAGAATAGGGCGTCTAAATTTAACACCTGCCACCGATACGGTTACACAATAATGACCACTCCAGCCTGCAGCACAGGCATAGCCAGCTTGGTCAATCCACTTCATAACCACACCACCATGTACCTTCCCACCAAAATTAACGTCGGTAGGTTCTGCTAAAAAACGAAAAACAACATTTGACGACGGCATAAGCTTTACTCTTTTTATTAGTTATACAATCAGCATAGCGCAAAAAAGGGGCCGAAGCCCCTGCAATTTAGGATATGTTTATAATTTATATGTAAAAGATATTACATATTGGGGTAATTAGGGCCGCCAGCGCCCTCTGGGGTAACCCACGTGATGTTTTGGCTCGGATCTTTAATGTCACAGGTTTTACAGTGAACACAGTTTTGTGCATTTATTACAAACTCGTTGTTACCTTCTATTTCTTGCACCTCATAAACACCTGCTGGGCAATAGCGCTGCGCAGGTTCATCAAATTTCACAAGATTAACTTTTATTGGTATTGCTGTGTTTTTAAGTTTTAGGTGACAAGGTTGAGACTCTTCATGGTTAGTGTTTGATAAAAACACACTTGAAAGTTTATCAAAACTAAGTGAACCATCAGGCTTAGGGTAAACTATTTTTTCAGCAATGTTAGCATCAACCAGCGTAGAGTAATCTGGTACATCATCTTTAAAGGTAAATGGTAAAGCACCGTTGAATACATTTTGATCGAGCGTGTTATATGCACCCCCTAAAAATTTACCTAGTTTATGCATCACCGGACCAAAATTACGAGAATGATAAAGCTCTTTATAAGCCCAAGATTGTTCAAACTGCGTGTGGTAATTTACTAAATCAGTATTAGCTTGTTCATTTTGTAATGCTTCAAAAATGACTTCAGCGGCTATCATGCCCGATTTCATTGCTGTGTGATTTCCCTTAATTTTTGCAAAATTTAATGTGCCTGCATCACAGCCTACTAATAATCCGCCAGGAAAATGCATTTTAGGTAAAGAGTGTAATCCACCTTTTGCAATAGCGCGCGCGCCATAAGCAATACGCTCACCGCCTTCAAGTACCTGTTTAAAAACAGGATGATGTTTCATTCGCTGGAATTCATCAAACGGGCTTAAATGCGGGTTTGTGTAATTTAAATCAACAATTAAGCCAACAACGACCTGATTATTTTCGCTATGATACATAAATGCACCACCGCTCGTATCACCACTTAACGGCCAACCTGTGCCATGAACTACTTTACCCTGTTGGTGCTTAGACTCATCTATTTGCCATATTTCTTTAAAGCCTAAGCCATAATGTTGAGGCGATGAGTCAGCATCAAGTGCAAACTGGTTTATAAGTTGTTTGCCTAAATGGCCTCGGCAGCCCTCAGCAAAAATAGTATATTTAGCTCTTAGCTCCATGCCAGGCATGTAGCCATCTTTTTCATTACCCTCTTTATCAACGCCCATGTCACCCGTAACAATACCTTTTACTGCGTCGTCTTCAATAATAAGTGAATGTGCGCTAAAGCCTGGAAATATTTCTACGCCTAAACTTTCAGCTTGCTCTGCTAGCCAGCGGCATACGTTACCCATTGAAACAATGTAGTTACCATTATTATGAAATGTTTTTGGCGTAGCAAAGTGGGGGATTGATGTTGCTTTTTCTTCGTTATTAAACCAATAAATTTTATCATTGGTTACTTTTGTAGTTACTGGCGCACCTTGCTCTTGCCAATTTGGTAGTAATTCATCTAACGCTTTTGTTTCAAATACAGCGCCCGATAGAACATGCGCGCCAACTTCTGAGCCTTTTTCTACAACACAAATCATGCACTCTTGTTGTTTTTCTTGTGCAAGTTGTGCGAGTTTTATTGCACTAGCAAGTCCCGCAGGTCCAGCGCCTACAACAACTACATCAAATTCCATGGTTTCACGTTCGACCATAATAACCTCTTTATTTATGACGGACTCACTCAATACTGCCTCAGTATTTGAATAAGGTATTCAGCCTATTTATTACAATGCCAATTTTTCGTTACAGGCTGTGAATAGTTAAAGGTTATTTTAGGTTGACGTTTACGTCAACAGGAAGTAGTCTGATTTCATAAAATAAATAGGTTGACGTACACGTTAGGTTGTAGGTTTAAATAATTATGGAGTTCCTATGAAAGTTCTTGTACCAATAAAACGCGTTATAGATTACAACGTAAAAGCGCGTGTCAAAAGTGACAACAGCGATGTAGATTTAACGAACGTTAAAATGGCGATGAACCCATTTTGTGAAATTGCAATTGAAGAAGCAATTCGCTTAAAAGAAGCCGGTACAGCCACTGAAGTTGTAGCTGTTACTATTGGCGCTAAAACATCGCAAGAACAACTACGCACAGCGCTTGCACTGGGTGCAGATAAAGCAATCCACATCGAAACCGATGAAAAATTAGAGTCATTACACATTGCAAAATTACTCGCAAAAATTGTAGAGCAAGAAGCGCCAGAACTTGTTATTTTAGGAAAGCAGTCGATTGATTCAGACAATAACCAAACGGGTCAAATGCTTGCAGCATTAACTAATCGTGGGCAAGGTACGTTTGCGTCTAAAGTGGTTGTTGCTGATGGAAAAGTAAATGTTACGCGCGAAGTAGACGGCGGTTTGCAAACGGTCGCACTTTCATTGCCAGCCATTATCACTACAGATTTACGTTTGAACGAACCACGTTATGCATCACTACCCAATATAATGAAAGCAAAACGCAAGCCGCTTGATGTAATAGCTGCAGACTCTTTAGGTGTAGATTTAACACCTCGTATTCAGCTTGTTAGCGTAGAAGAACCGGCTAAACGTAGTGGTGGCATTATTGTAGAAGACGTTGCACAACTTGTAGAAAAATTAAAAACAGAGGCAAAGGTGATTTAAATGAAAACACTTGTAATTGCAGAGCACGACAACGGTGCCTTAAAACCAGAAACCTCAAAAACAATTAATGCGGCTATTCAAATGGGTTTTCCTGTTGACGTATTAGTGGCCGGTGAAAACATCGCCAATATGAGCGAGACTATTTCAAGTATAGAAGGCGTTGCGAGTGTACTTGTTGCAAATAATGCTGCTTATGCACACCAACTAGCAGAAAGCATGACCGATTTAGTTATGTCGTTAACTGACAGCTACAGTCATATTGTGGCAAGTGCAACTACCACAGGCAAAAATTTTATGCCACGTGTTGCGGCCCTTTTAGATGTAGCGCAAATATCTGAAATTATTGATGTAATAGATGCTGATACGTTTAAACGCCCAATTTATGCCGGTAACGCTATTGCGACAGTTAAATCACTTGATGCTAAAAAGGTGATTACCGTACGCGCAAGTAGTTTTGATTTACAAGGCGAGCAAGCCGCTGTAAGCATTAATACTTTAGATACAGTATCGGACTCACAGTTAAGTACGTTTGTAAGCGTTGAGCAAACTGAGTCAGAGCGCCCAGAACTTACCGCTGCTGAGGTGGTTATATCTGGCGGTCGTGGTATGCAAAATGGCGAAAATTTCGCTCTTTTAAACGGTATAGCCGATAAATTAGGTGCTGCTATTGGTGCATCGCGCGCTGCGGTAGACGCAGGCTTTGTACCTAATGATATGCAAGTAGGGCAAACAGGTAAAATTGTAGCGCCTAACTTATACATCGCAGTGGGTATTAGCGGTGCCATTCAACACCTAGCGGGTATGAAAGACTCAAAAGTGATTGTTGCAATTAACAAAGATCCCGATGCACCTATTTTTCAGGTTGCAGACTATGGACTCGTTGCCGATTTATTTGATGTGTTACCACAATTAGAAAACGCACTATAACCATTTATTTAACCTTATTCTGGTTGAAAGCCGTGGTGCCTGATGGGTGCTGCGGCTTTTTTTATACGCTAAGTTTTAGACACAAAAAAACCAGCCAATTGGCTGGTTTTTGATATGTAAACAATTTACTAAGTAATTGTTTAGTAAGTTGCGCTGCCTTTCGTTCGAGGGAAGGCGATTACGTCACGTACATTGCCCATGCCTGTTACATAAGCAACTAAGCGTTCAAAACCTAAACCAAAGCCTGAATGTGGCACACTACCGTATTTACGTAGGTCGCGGTACCAGCTGTAATCTTCTTTGTTTAAGCCCATTTCTTCAAGGCGTGCATCAAGCACATCAAGGCGCTCTTCACGTTGAGAACCACCAATGATTTCACCAATACCCGGTGCAACTACGTCCATAGCGGCAACGGTTTTGCCGTCTTCGTTTTGGCGCATGTAAAATGCTTTAATATCACGTGGGTAGTTTTTAATTACAACCGGTGCTTTAAAGTGTTCTTCTGCTAGGTAACGTTCGTGCTCAGACTGTAAATCAACACCCCATTCAACATCAAACTCAAATTTCTTACCACAGTTTTTAAGAATCTCTACTGCGTCTGTGTAATCAACTTGTGCAAAGTCTTTTTCAACAAATTCTTCTAAACGGCTAATAGCAGTTTTTTCGATACGTTGAGCAAAAAACTCCATGTCGTCACGGCGCTCTTCAAGTACCGCTTTAAATACGTACTTAAGCATGTTTTCAGCAAGCTTTGCGATGTCTTCTAAATCTGCAAATGCTACTTCAGGTTCAACCATCCAAAACTCGGCCAAGTGGCGTGAAGTATTTGAGTTTTCTGCACGGAAAGTAGGGCCAAACGTATAAATTTTTGACATTGCAGACGCGTAAGTTTCACCGTTTAACTGGCCAGATACAGTTAAGAATGCTTCTTTTCCAAAAAAGTCTTCACTGTAATCAACATCGCCTTTATCTGTACGCGGTAGGTTTTGCATATCTAGTGTAGATACACGGAACATTTCGCCAGCGCCTTCACAGTCACTTGCTGTGATAATAGGTGTGCTGATCCAGTAGTAACCTTGCTCGTGATAAAAACGGTGAATGGCTTGTGCTAAACAGTTACGTACACGTGTTACTGCACCAATCATGTTAGTACGTGGGCGAAGGTGAGCGTGTTCACGTAAGTATTCAATGCTGTGGCGTTTTGCCGACATTGGGTATGAATCTGGGTTTTCTACCCAACCTAATACAGTGACCGTATTCGCTTGAATTTCAAACGATTGGCCTTTGCCCGCAGATTGAACTAAAACACCAGTAACCGATACAGAACAACCGGCTGTTAAGCTAGTAACTTCATCATAATTATTTAGTGAATTAGGAACTACCGCTTGAATAGGATCAAAACACGAACCGTCATGAACGGCTAAAAATGATATTCCTGCTTTTGAATCGCGGCGAGTACGGATCCAGCCTTTAATTGTTACTTGGCTGTCTACCGCAACATTGCCTTTTAATAGCTCTGAAATCGCTAAATGGCTCATCTTCACTCCAATGATATAAGTTGCCTAACTTTATTTATTTAAATATGTACAGTATATAAACCATATTTTATTGATAGATGGTGCTGCACTAGAACCCTGTATCTTACCTAGTAAAGTAAAATAAAAAAACTATTGCGGGCAACTCTTTATAAGTTTTTATCAATGCGGTTTATTTTTAGTCGATTTTTAGGCACAAATGACTAAGTTTGTAATTTGCTTCTCTGAAATTTAGTGATTTTGTGGCATTATATATTTTTTGATTACTCAATACTGACCATTACTTTAGAAATGGATGCTATGAAACAAGTTTTTATTTTACGTGGACTACCTGGAAGCGGTAAGTCGTATTATGCACAAAATTTAGCAGACGAATTAGCGACTGCAGATGAAAGCCAATACTTAATTTGCTCAACAGACGATTATTTTTTAAATGAACAGGGCGAATATCATTTTGATAAATTTAAATTACCGCAATACCATAATTTAAATTTAGCGCGTTTTATTCAAGCGCTCGCACAAGATATTCCGCTCGTGATTGTAGACAACACCAATATAAAAAAATGGGAGTTTGTTGCATACACTCAAGCAGCTGTTGCCTTAGGTTACCAAGTTAAAGAAGTGATAGTGGGTGAAGTAAAAGATAAATCTATGCAGCACTTATACGCTAAACGCAATTCGCATAACGTACCGCTTAAAACCATTAGTAAAATGGCGTATATGTTTGAATGGTAGTGTTATAGTTTAGACAGTAAGTCTAAATTATTTTGAGTTATAGCATCTAAATGAGCAGTGATTTTGTCACTGCTCCAATCCCACCATGCAATAGATAGCAGTGCATTAATCGTTTTATTGTCAAAACGCTGTTTGATTATTTTTGCTGGATTACCACCAACGACAGCATAAGCTGGTACATCGTTGGTCACTACCGATTTACTAGCAATGATAGCGCCACTTCCTATTTTTACCCCTGGCATAATAGTGGCGTTATAGCCAATCCACACATCATTGCCAATTTTTGTATTTCCTTTAAATGGTAAGTCACCTGGTTGAGGTGCAGACTTTTCCCATCCGTTACCAAATATAAAAAATGGGTAGGTAGAAAAACCAGTACTTTGATGATTAGCCCCATTCATTATAAAAGTTACATCTTTTGCTATGGCGCAAAACTTTCCAATAATAAGTTTGTCGCCAATAAAATCGAAATGATAAAGTACGTTTTTTTCGAAGTGTTCGGGGCCATCAGGGTCGTCGTAATACGTATAATCACCCACTTCTATATTAGGCGACGTAATAAAATTTTTTAAATAACCTACTTGAGGAAACCCTTGCATTGGAGATGGGTTATTTGGATTTGGTCCGTTCATGGTTTCCTCTAAAGTAAAATATTTAATACGCTAGTTTTTAAATGCCGCCAGCGGATGAGAGGTACTTAGCGAAACATGTACGTTGTCACCAGGGTGTACAACCAGTTCATGACTCACGCGGCTAGTGACTACTGTACCACAGGCAAGTTTTATTGCGCATAATCGACTACCGCCTTCAAAGCGGACCCAAATAACCTCACCATTATTACCTATACTGCTTTGTACTAATAAAACATCGTCGGGGCGAAGCAATACATCAACATTGCCTTGAGCACAGTCAACACCATGCGCGGGCACATTACCAATATCGGTAAGTGCTTGGCCGTTATTTAATGTACCTTTTATAAAGCTAGCTTCACCTAAAAAACGCGCAACAAAGCGGTTTTCTGGGGTGCTAAAGCATTTTTCGGGAGTGTCAATTTGTTGTATTTGCCCACCTTTTAAAACACCAACACGATCCCCAACCGATAGTGCCTCTTCTTGGTCGTGGGTAACCCAAATAGCAGGTACACCTGCATTTTTTAGTGCGTTTCGGATATCCCAACGCAGCATGTCTTTTAACGCCGCATCTAGATTCGACAGCGGCTCATCAAGTAATACAAAGTCAGGCTGGTGAGCAAGAGTACGTGCTAATGCAACACGTTGCTTTTGACCGCCAGACAGGGTCGCAGGTTTCTTAGTTCTAAACTCTTCAAGACCAAGTAGGTTAATCCATTGATCTGCAACGCTGTGATCTTTTAATTTAAAACAAATATTTTGCTCAACCGTTAAATGCGGAAATAACGCAAAGTCTTGAAAAACCATACCTACACTGCGCTTCTCAGGAGGCACTGATTTATTAGGAGTTGCACGCCATTTATCTGCGTTTATTTCACCTTCAGAAATGGGTATTAAGCCTGCGAGTGCTTGTAATATTGTACTTTTACCGCAACCGGTGGGGCCTACAAGCATTAGGATTTCGTTTTCACCAAGCGTTAAATTTAAATCGCTTACAACGCGATTACTGCCATAATCTATAGACAACTGACTTACAGATAGCATTTACTTCAAATCCTTAATGTTCAAACTGGTTACGTTTTTCGCCAGACATCATAATAGCTAAACCACAAGCAGAGATCACCACTAATAACAGCCCAGGTATAGCGGCACGGCCAAAATAGCCAGCTTCGTAAACACGCCATAAATAAGTAGACAGGGTTTCAAACCCAGTAGGGCCTAGCAATAAAGTGGCTTCAAGTTCACGCATTGACTCTAAAAACACCAATGCACCACCAGCGACGATACCACGCATGGTTAAAGGCAAAGTAATACGTGTGAAAGCTTCGCGCGGGCTTGCACCAAGCACTCGCGCAGATTTTACTAAGCTTGGATCTAAATGTTCGGTACTAGTACGAATTGAACCAACCGCGAGAGGCAAAAAACGTAGCATGTAGGCAATAATAAGTAACCCCAAAGTTTGATACAAAAATGGTAATTGCAACCCGCCATAAACCAGCGCTGTGCCCATTACAATACCGGGTATGCCAAAGCCAAAGTAAGTAACGCGCTCCATAATTCTGCCTGCTTTGCCACTGAGTGCCGCGTGCGCAACAGGGACTGCCACAATTACTGCAACAATAGCAGCAAGTGCAGACGCATAGGTTGAATGCCATGCAATGGTAAAATCAAAATTACTTAAGCCATCTCGTGCAAGCCATATAAAAAATATTGCCAAGGGTAAGCCGATCGCTAGCAACAGCACAGGAGCGAACAGTGTAAATAACGCACTCAATTGAAGTTTACTCGGGAATAAAATAAGGGGGCGGCCATGACGCTCACTCGCTGTTTTTATTTGCGACTCTATAAGTAATAAAAAGCCTACAATAACCATTAACTGAAGCGACAGCATCGCTGCGCGACCCAGTTCAAAGGCATTGTATTCAACATAAATAACACGGGTGAATGTATCAAGTCTCATCATGGCTGGGGTGCCAAAGTCAGATAAAGTATAAAGTGCTACTAATAACGACCCAGCAGCAATGCCATTTACCACGCGAGGTAGAATAACTTTGAATACACTTTGCGTCATCGACATACCCAATGTGCGAGCTGCGTTTACCATGCTGGCGTCTAAACTGAGTAAAGATGATCGGGTAGTCATCATAACAAATGGGAATGTATACAAGGTCATAACTATTGCAGCGCCGGATAGCCCATACATAGACGGTGTTTCAAATCCGAGTAAATTATTTATTTCACCCCCAGGGCCAAATGCAGCATAAAGCGTAAACGCACCAATATAACTGGGTATAGCAAGGGGAGCGGCAAATAATACAAGCCATGCTTTTTTAAATGGTAAGTGTACATAGGCGCTTATAAACGCAAGTGGTACGCCGATTAAAATTGAGCCTAAAACAGTTAAGCCCATTAAAGCCAGTGTATTACCTAATATGGTTAAATTATGGCTATCAAAATAGGAACTTGAGTCACTAGCAAGCACCATTAATATACAAATAGGGGTAAGAGTAATGAGCGCTGCAAGCAGCGCCATTGGGTAAGATGGGGGTAATCGCATTATAAAACGCCGTTGCTGCGCATTAAGTCAATAGTGGGTCGCAAATCTGCAAGCTGTGTTAAATCAATTTTAGGTGGTGAAACACTCGAAAGCGAAGGTAAACCATCAGGCTGAGCAATACCGTTTACAAGGGGGATTTCGTAGGCTTCACGTGCTAAATAACCTTGTACTTCTTTGCTGAGTAAGTAGCGCATAAAGTTAGTTGCAAGCGGGTCACTGTTAAGCGTTAATATACCCGAGGCGTTTACTAAACAGCCTGCATCGTTTTGGGTAAAGGCTAAATCAAGATTTGCATCCGGCTTGCCTGATTTTAAACGTAAAGTGTAATAATGATTAGCAAAGCCAATATCAACTTCACCCCGTTCCACACCCATTACAACGCCTAATTCACCTGCGTATGTTTTTGCACGTTTTTTAACTTTTTTGAGCCATTTAGCCGTTTTATCATCGCCTTGTAAAATACGCATTGATGTAACAAACGATTGAAAAGACGCATAAGCAGGAGCCCAACCAATACTCAAGTCGCTGTCAGCAATTTCCATAATGCTGGTTGGAATTTGCTCTTTAGTTAAACGCGACGTATTAAAAGGTAATGTACGAATACGTCCCGTTACTGGTGCCCAGTCTTCATATTTAAATTGCGGCTGCAGTTGAGCCGATAAATCGTCTGGCAGTGGTTTCGCGAGGCCTGCATCGGTCACTAAACCAATTGCACCTGAGTCCACAGCCCAAAATAAATCAGCACGTTTAACACCCGCTTTGGCTTCTGCAACAATTGTGTTGGCAAGTGCAGCTGTTGGTCCACGGCGAATAGCTAAATTAAAATCAGGGTTATTTTTTTGGATAGCTTGTAATACGTTTTCGTATAAACCACCTTCACCTCGGCCTAAATATAAGGTTAAATCACCTTTAAGTTTAGGTAAATCGTCAACCGAGACGGGGTTGGTTACTGTATTAGCAAAAGCTTGCGATAAAGGTAATGGCAATGAGCCAATTACCCCTAATGCAGCTAACCCTTGTATAAAGGTTCTGCGTTCCACTAAAAAACGTCCTTACGGTTTTTTTCTGCTTTTTCAATTAAACGTTTGGCGCGGTCTAATTTTGTTTGCATGCTGGTAACTACATCGCGTACTTCATCAACACTTTTGTTATCTGCGATTGCTTTTGGAAGCGTGACGTTAAAATCTTTTTCAAGTGCCTCGACTAGATTGGCATCTTGCTCGATAAGTGTACCTTCAACGCCTTCGAATAAGTGTAGGTACGTATCGTGAACAATTTCAGTGGCTTCGTCTTGTAGGCGCTCAGCAAGTTTTGCGATGACGCGGTCTAGTTTGTGCTTTATTTCGTCTATTGTTGCACTTTGCGTCATTTCTTTGCTTGCTGTAGCTGTAACAGACTCTAACAAGCCTTTTTGTTGAAATTTAGCTGCTAATTTAACAGCACCTAAACCTTGCCATAAAGCATTATTCATTGCGGTTTGTTGCACACGAACCTCAGCGGCTGCTTTACCACCGTCAATTGCCATTTTTACACCGTACAAACCCTGCCAAATAGAGGCATAAACAGGCACTAAATTAGTTTCAATTGCACTGTGAAATTTTACCGATTCCCAATATTCAATTAAATCGTCGGTATTTACGGCCTTAGCGCCTTTATTTTCGTAGGTGCTAACAAGCGTGTCTACTTTGCCTACCATCCACTCAACTTCTTCGTTATAGCTTTTAAGGTTAGCTTGAAGGTGATTTACATGTTCACCAATAGGACCGTTAGCAAATACAGGTTGCGCAATAAACGCAGACGCTATTAATAAAGAGGCACCTAATGTTTTGGCTGGTTTAAAAAATAAGTTCATGAAAGAAGTCCAAAAAGGTAATTGTAAATGATAGGTATTATCATATCCGTAAATATTACGAAGAGCAATATACTAAAACTGCTAAACACGTATTTGAAGGCATGAGGACGAATTTAATTAATACAAATGATCTATATCAAGTTAAATCCGCTTTTTGCTTAAAATTAATGAAGCTATTAACTAATTAATACCACTATTAAACTTTAAAAAATCACTATGCTTTAGCGTAATGTTTGCCTTTAATTGCACTATAAATTGAATCGCAAAGCGTTTTAATGCTGTTTTCGTCACTTATATACGGTGGCATAAGGTAAATTAGTTTACCGAAAGGGCGGATCCATACACCTTGTTTTACAAAAAAGGTCTGAATAGTCGCAACATCGATATTACTAACCTCTTTATTAAGCTCTACAACACCTATCGCGCCGAGCACTCTTACATCAGCTACGTCTTTAAGCTCCATACATTTGTGTAATTGCTGAAGTTGATTATTTATTTCTTTTACGCGTTGTTGCCAGTTTTGCTCAAGTAATAAGTCTATGCTGGCACATGCAGCTGCGCACGCTAGCGGATTACCCATAAAGGTAGGTCCGTGCATCAAAACTCCGGCTTCACCTTGACTAATGCCTGTGGCAATTTTATCGCTCGTAAGCGTTGCCGATAAAGTCATTGAGCCACCGGTAAGTGCTTTACCTATACATAAAATATCGGGTTCAATATTAGCGTGTTCAACCGCAAATAACTTACCCGTTCGGCCAAAGCCAGTGGCTATTTCGTCGCAAATTAAAAGTACATTGTATTGATTGCATAGCTGCCTTACGCAGGCTAAATAATCGGGATGATAAAAATTCATACCTCCCGCATTTTGTACTATGGGTTCAATAATAAAAGCAGCTACGTGTTGGTGGTTATTTTTAAAGTACTGTTCAAGTTCAAGCGCTTCACTTTGCTCAAAAGTGCTTGAAAACTTACTGGTAGGGGCAGGTACAAATACGTGCTCAGGTAAAAATCCCTTATATAGGCTATGCATAGAGTTAACAGGATCGCATACGCTCATTGCAGCAAACGTATCGCCATGATAACCCTTATAAGGGGTCATTAATTTTTGTTTTGTTTTAACACCTTGGCTTAACCAGTATTGCAGAGCCATTTTAATAGCTACTTCAACACTTACTGAGCCACTGTCAGCTAAAAATACTTTAGTTAAGATTGGGGGAGTAATATCTACAAGTTTTTTACACAGCTCAACTGCACTTGAATGTGTGATACCTCCAAACATAATGTGGCTCATGTTATTAATTTGATTAACCATTGCTTTGTTAATAGCAGGGTGGTTGTAACCATGAATAGCGCTCCACCACGATGCCATGCCATCTATAAGTTGCTCGCCTGTTTCGAGGTAAATTATATTGTGTTTAGCATGGGTTACAGGGTAAACGGGAATAGGCTTTGTCATTGATGTGTATGGATGCCAAATGTGTTCACGATCAAAATTTAAATCAATTGAGTGTTTATTGTTCATATGTAAACTTTAACTGGGTGGGCTTCGTTGACAATGGTACTTGAAGTTTTAGACTAATCCAACATCACCGATATGAAAAAAATAAAGAGAGAATTATGGAACTTGCACCTGTTCGCCACAATTGGACCCATAGCGAAGTTAAAGCATTATTTGAAATGCCGTTTAACGATTTACTTTTTAAGGCGGCGTCGGTTCACCGTGCTAACTTCAACCCAAATGAAGTGCAAATTTCTACCCTGTTATCAATTAAAACTGGGGCATGCCCAGAAGATTGCAAGTATTGCCCACAGTCAGGGCACTATAAAACCGACCTAGAGCGCGAGCGACTTATTGAAGTAGAAAAAGTAGTAGAGCAAGCGCGTTTAGCTAAACAAAAAGGTGCAACACGTTTTTGTATGGGCGCTGCGTGGTCAGATCCAAAAGACAGAGACATGCCTTACATTTCGAAAATGGTAAAAGAAGTAAAAGAGCTTGGCCTTGAAACCTGCATGACGCTGGGCAAACTCACAAACGAAAAAGCACACGAACTCAGCAGTGCAGGTTTAGATTACTACAACCATAATCTAGATACATCACCTGAATACTACGAGCAAATTATATCAACCCGTACCTTTGAAGATCGATTAAACACCATAGATCATGTACGCGATGCCGGTATGAAAGTATGTTCAGGCGGTATAGTCGGTATGGGCGAGCAAGCAGCCGACCGTTATGGGTTACTTATGCAATTGGCTAACTTGCCACAACAGCCAGAAAGTGTACCTATTAATATGCTAGTTAAAGTAAAAGGTACCCCACTTGAAAACGTTGACGATTTAGACCATTTTGAGTTTATACGCACTATTGCTACTGCACGAATAATGATGCCACACAGCTATGTACGTTTGTCGGCAGGGCGTAACGCCATGAACGAGCAAATGCAATCAATGTGTTTTTTTGCAGGTGCTAACTCTATATTTTATGGCGACAAGCTGCTTACCACCGAAAATCCAGAAGCGGATGCCGATATGAACCTAATTAAAAAGCTAGGAATGAACCCAGAAACGCGTGAAGAATATTCAGATGAAGCTGTAGCAGCGTCGCTTTCATCGCAAGTTGCAGATAAAGCAACGTCTGAATTATTTTACGAAGCCTAATTAAGCGTTACTCATGCCATTTGAATTTATTAGCACACACCTTAATGAACGGGCTGAGCAATTGCTTTTACGCAAACGCCACGTGGTACAAAGCGCCACAGCACGAACCATTATGGTAAATGATAAAACCTACCTAAATTTTGCCAGTAATGATTACTTGGGCTTTGGTGATTTAACTATTGAGAACGAAAATATTAATACGTTAGGTAGCCATAGCTCTGCATTAGTAACAGGGTATCAATTACAGCAACAAGCGTTAGAGCAGTACTTATGCACTCAGTTAGGTTATCAAGCTGGGTTGCTTTTTAATTCTGGGTTTAGTGCTAATAGCAGTGTAATTAAAGCGTTGTTTCAGGATAAAGCAGCAGCGCAAAACAGCGCTATTTTTCAAGATAAGCTAAACCACGCTAGCTTAATAGATGGGGCACTTCATTCAAATGCAGCTTTAATACGGTTTAACCACAACGATTTAAATCACTTACGATCTCGGCTCGAAAAGTCAAAAGCACAAAATAAGTTAATTATTAGCGAAGGTGTTTTTTCGATGGATGGCGATACGGCCCCTATCAAAGACCTATTGCTCCTTGCAAAACAACACAATGCATGGCTGATGATAGACGACGCACATGGCTTTGGCGTGTTAGGTAATACAGGGCTGGGTAGTTGCGAAACATTTATTGGCGATATTTTACCCGACATACTCGTCATCACATTTGGTAAAGCTGTTGCTAGTAGTGGCGCGTGTGTATTGGGTTCACACGCATTTATAGACTACATGCTGCAATATAACCGCGATTACACATACTCAACGGCTATGTCGCCATTATTGGCAGATAATACATTAGTTCGCTTAAAGCACATTAAAAAAGCTAACACGCAACGAGCAATGTTATATAAAAATATTGCTACTTTTAAGCACCTTGCACAACAGCACAACATAGCAGTAATGGAGTCCGATACGGCTATTCAACCTATTGTATTAGGGTGTGCAGAGCAAACATTAAAAGCGGCTAATAAACTCAAGCAACAAGGAATTTGGCTAACCGCTATTCGCCCACCTACGGTTGCGTACAATACTGCACGCTTAAGAGTGACGTTAACGGCAGCGCACACCCTTGATGATATTACTTATCTAGTTAAACATTTAGCAGAGGCACTATTATGATAGCCCATGCACTTGATAGTAAGCCGGTTACAAAGCCCGCAACACTGTGCCATTTAAAAAGGTTTAACCCAGCCCTTAAAAAAGGAGCGCAGGTTAAATTTTCAAAAGCGGCGGGTGATTACAATACGCATGCACATGTTCAAAAAAAAGCAGCGGATGATTTGTTCAAATTAATAACGCCTTCAGCATGTAATAAAAATAAAGTGTGTGTTGATTTAGGTGCAGGCCCACTTGTAAACACCGATCAGCTTAAAAGCCTTTACGGTAATGTGCTTTCAATGGATTTAAGTTTTAATATGCTCAATAGTTGTAATAAAGGCGATTACAAAGTATGCGCAGATATGGACAATTTACCATTACAATCAAACAGTGTAGATATTATTTTTAGTAACTTTGCGGTGCAATGGTCAGCTAACTTTAACGTGCTTTTAAAGTCACTTTATGAGGTATTAAAACCGGGCGGGCAAGCTTTTATTAGCACTGTAGTTGAAGGCTCACTAAACGAAATAAAAACAGCGTTTGCTGCGGTCGATAGCCACAGCCATATTAATACATTTAATTCGGTTGATTATATAAACCAATCGGTCCAAAGTTCTGGTTTTAATGTTACAAACACTATAAGCACAATGTATACAGATAAATATTCGACACCGCTGCAAGCAATTCGCTCAATAAAAGCAATTGGCGCAACCACTCAGAATACAGGAAAAACACGCCCAGGGTTATTAACAAAATCGGCGCTTAAAACGGCGTGTGCAGCGTATCCATTAATAAACCAAAAAGCGTGTGTTTCTTATCATGTAGTATTGTTATCATTAACTAAAGCGTAAACATCGTTTGTTACAAGGCAAAGCTATGAAAGAATTTTTTATTACTGGTACAGACACCGATGCGGGAAAAACACATGTAACCAGTTTATTGTTAAAACTGCTTGCCCAACATAAACAAAAGGCAATAGGCTATAAACCACTAGCTGCAGGGTCTGAAATGGCGTTTGACCAACTTGTTAATGCTGATGCACTTATGCTAATGGAAAGTGCAACAGTAAGCGCAAAGTATGACGTGGTAAATCCCTTTACTTTTGCACCACCCATAGCCCCCCACATAGCCGCAGAGCAGGCGGGTGTAACTATTAATGTAAACAAACTTACTGCAGCCTATAAAACGGTAAAACAGCAAGGCGCTGACTACCTGCTTACAGAAGGTGCTGGTGGTTGGGCTTTGCCTATAAATAATACCGAGTATTTATACGATTGGGTAAAAGCTGAGAAACTACCGGTTATATTAGTGGTTGGTATGAAGTTGGGCTGCTTAAATCATGCACTTTTAACTGCAGCACACATACAAAGCTTAGGTATTAACTGTATAGGTTGGATAGCCAACCAGGTTGATGAACACATGGATGAATACCAAGCAAACCTTGATAGTTTAAAGGCACGCTTACCGTTTCCCATTCTTGCTATTAGCCCGTACAGCGAACAAACACCAAAATTACAAATCTATAAAACACTTCTTGAAAATTTATCAATAAATCCATAAATAGCACTTGCGCTGTGACATAGTTTGTCACAGAATAACACTATCGCAAATGACATAGTGCGTCATTGCGATAGTGTTGCTTACAGCCGATCAAACTTTAGTTAATCGCTCAGCAATAAATGTTATTTTTGGAGAACGTGAATGAAACGTGTATTTTTGTTTTTATTAACTAACCTTGCGGTTATGTTGGTATTAGGTGTGGTGCTTTCAATTATAATGAGCGCGCTGGGCTTAAGCCATCGTAGCCTAGGTGGTATATTACTTATTGCGGCCGTATTTGGTTTTGGTGGGTCGTTTATTTCACTTTATATGTCCAAATGGATTGCTAAAAAATCAACGGGTGCGCAGGTTATTACTCAACCAAGTAACCAAACCGAACAATGGCTTGTAAACACTGTGGCAGTACAAGCTAAAAAAGCTGGCATTGCAATGCCTGAAGTGGCAATTTACGACAGCCCTGAAATGAACGCCTTTGCAACAGGCCCAAGTAAAAACAATTCACTAGTTGCTGTAAGTACAGGCTTAATGCAAAGTATGACCCAAGATCAAGCCGAAGCAGTGCTTGCTCATGAGGTGTCACACATTGCTAGTGGCGATATGGTAACGCTCACGCTTATTCAAGGTGTGGTAAATACCTTTGTTATATTTGCTGCAAAAGTGTTGGCAAATATTGTAGATAATTTTCTTAATGGCGATGAAGAAGAGGGCGGAATAAGCTGGACCTACATTTTGTTCGATATGTTATTCCAAGTTCTGTTTGGTGTGTTGGCAAGTATAGTTGTAGCGCATTACAGCAGACAGCGTGAATTTGCAGCCGACAGCGGTGCCGCTAAATTAGTTGGTGCAGATAAAATGCGTTCAGCTCTAGAAAAGTTAAAGCAAAACCATCCTTCACAATTGCAAGGTTCAATGATGGCATTTGGTATTGCGGGTGGTAAAAGCATGGCTGAGCTGTTCTCATCTCACCCGCCGCTTGAGTCACGAATAAGTGCACTGAGTAAGTAATTTTACTTTAAAATACAAAAGCCAGCGTAACAGCTGGCTTTTTAGTATGTGGTAACCGTTTTATTAAGCGTTGAGATTATTTACCAAAAATAATATCGGTTATACCATCTGGTGAGAGTATTTCTATCCAGTAGCCATCAGGGTCTTTTATAAAAGCTAAGCCTTTCATTGAACCATCGTCTGGTTTTTTTACAAACTCTACATCGTATTTAGCAAAGCGCTCACAGGCAGCGTACACATCGGGTACACTAATACCAATATGGCCAAACCCTTTTGGCTCGTCGTTACCGCTGTGGTAGCCTGTAAAACTATCGTCGTTTTCTGTGCCCCAGTTGTGAGTGAGCTCTATAAGAGCAGGGCGACCAAATACCCATTTCGCTTTTGTCTTATCATCACCTTCTGGCTGTGTTGGCTCGTAGCCTAAAAAGTACAGCGTAAACTTCATTTCAGGAAAGTCATACTTACCTAATAGCTTCATACCTAATACATTTTGATAAAATGCCAGCGACGGTTTTGGATCTTTTATACGTAACATAGTTTGCTGTATTACATAGCCTTCAGTGGCCTGTGCAATTTGCTCTGGAGATTCGTCATACTGAGACATGCGGTGATCCTTAATGAAATGAATGAAAAATTTAAATGAATTTATAAAAGCAGACTTTGCATCATCATAATCAACAGCCGCAAAAATTAAAACCACCTAGCTAAATTAACAGCCAGTGAGTTAAGTGTTTTATAAGCAAGAAATGGCATATTAAATGACTCTGTGTATTTATACTGTAGTGTTGTTTTGTCTAATAACATTATTAAAAGTCGTTTCAGCGCATTTAAAAAAGGGCGGGTTATAGCCTAGGTAATTAGCTGTTTACATTAAAGTTATTTAGTGGAACTATTAAGCAATGTAATTTACGCCGTTTTGGGCTGTTATAAACCCCCAAAGTGGCGCTCAATAAATTGTTATATTTCAAGGAAGACTTGGCGTTGGATTCATTAAAATTAAAAGATTTTCTTCAACCAAGACCTACTCCCAAAGGAATTGATATTCTCTGTAAGTTACAACATTTTGCCATCATCACTTACGCAGTAACACCTTCTAGGTTTGATGGACTTTTTCCAGAACGCTTTAAATTAGATACTTTAATAATTAACGGTGAAGAAAAAGCTTTAATCTCTGTTGTTCCTTTTATTGATGTTGACTTTACGTCAGCGGTTTTCCCATTTCCCAAGTTTACAATGGGACAAACCAATTACCGAATTTATATCATTGATAGAGAAACTAATGAACGTTGTGTTTGGTTTCTAGGTACCACTTTAGATTCATGGACTCTTGCTGTACCCAAATTTTGTTGGAACTTACCTTGGTACAGCGGTGAGGTTAAATTTGATTGTGAATTCAATGACTCACAAAAAATATACAGTAAATATAAAATGACCACCGAAGCCACATGGGCTCCTGCTAAGGTAGAGTTATCTCAAACCAAAGACACTCCTATAGAGTTACCAGGGTTTCCTGATACTGAAACTGGACTTGTATATTTAACTCATCCATTGGCAGGTTTTTACTATTGTCGCGATGGTAAACTAGGAACTTATCGTGTTTGGCATAAGCAATTAGAGGTCTCTTCAGCCAATCTTGTATCTGCTAGTTTTGGTCTACTGAGTCGCTTAGGGTTAGTTACTCAAGATGAACAACAAGCAGCACATAGTGTGCTTATTGAGCCTATGAATGAGTTTACTATTTATTTACCTCCAAAAGTGGTGAAATAGAAATATAAACAGTTTAAAAGCGGACAAAATTCAGTTGACTGGTTTCGCTCCGCTTCACATTATAGCCAACCAAATTTTGCCTTTTAGCTGAGGCGTTACGTGCCAAGGGAGTATAGAGTTAGATGTCATTTATGCATGTGGGATTCGCATGGTGGAATAGTAAAAGTAAATTCCATAAACGAGTAATGTCTTTTTGTGGATTTATCATTATATTTGTAATAATAATGGTTTCCTTAATAGGTAACTTTTCTGAAAGCCGCGCATTCAAAATGGCTGTAAGTAAACTATTCACTAATCCTATTGTTCAGGCTAACTTTGGTCAATCCCCAGATTTTTCATTTGACTACTTAAATGGATTTGAAATTTCCGATAGTGGGGTTAAGGGTGAAGCAAACTTCGCTATCAAAATAATAGGTGATGAAAAATCAGGACTCGCATATGTTGCAATGTACAAATCTGCAGGTATCTGGAAAATCGAAGAACTAAACTTGATCATGGATAACGAAGAACCAATTGTGCTAATTGGCATATAACAAATCATTAGAACAGGACAGTGTTACTCACCCGTTTTAGTGTGGTAATTATTAAGGGGTCTCATGAAGATAGTTATACTTTTCATTTTTCTTTTTTCCCCTCTTGTTTTTGCAGATGATTGCTCTTTTGAACACCTACGTAATGACTTTATTAATGAAAGTGCAGAGATTGATGCAAAACAAAGTTTTGAGACTAAAGGTGTGTCTTTTATCGCCGTCGCTAATGGTTTAGTTCCTGCTCGCCCTGGATTTGAGCATATTCAAATGACAGCATGTATTATATTGAAAACTAGATGGGATGTTTTGTGGGTTGGTGCAGACAGCGGTAATTGTTCTGCACAAATTGAGCTGGAAAAACACGCCATTGCTTATTCACGTATTTTTAACGAGGAAATGCTAGAACTCGCTAAGCATAGTAAAAACTATAATTGTGCTAATGATTTGCAAAATTTACTAAATTAGAACGAGTACGACTTTTTATATTCTTTAAGTTTAGACACCCACTCTTCAAAACAATTACAGGAAAGCAAATCACGTCATTATGTTTACAATAAATGTAAGCTAGCCAAAAAAGAGCAAATAAGTCATTTGCTTTAAGCCAAGTATTAATATTAACTAATAAATAGTTACAAATTAAAGTTGGTTTTATTACCGTAAGTCATTTAGTTTATTGATTAAAGTTTTATGTAAAAAGGATTTGTATGAATAATTTATCTACAAGAGAAAAAGTAGCGTTCACGTTGTGTGTTAGTTTTGCTTTTTTATTATTAATTAGCGGTATTTACGATTTTTGGATTATCGAATTTAAAGCACAAGATTTATTAATGAGTATTGGGGCATTTTTAATGCTGCTTAGTTTAGCGTTAATGCCGAAAATATTTTTCTTACCTTTTGCTGATATTTTTAAATCAAAAGAAACACCAACTATAGGTATTCCCAAAGTACAGCAATGGATTATGTTCTCAGGTGTATTGCTATGCGCATTTGGTTTTGCATTGAGGTTGTTTTTTTAATGAATGTGAAACTTAAACTTACTGTATAAGTTAAAGGCTTAGTGATTATATAAAATATTACGATTTAGAAGCTATGACTGAGTTAACCCAAGCGAGCAATTTAATCACGTTATTTAATGATCGTTTTAGTGAAAACTTAGGAATACGCTGGGCTATTCGGTTAAAAAAATCTAATAAACTGATTGGTACTTGTGGGTTTAACTCATGGAACGCCAAAATGCAAAGTGCTGTTATTGGTTATGATTTACACCCCGATTATTGGGGGAAAGGGTATGTAACAGACGCAGTAAATTGTATTGTAAAAACAGCTTTTGAAGGTAAATTACCGTGTAGCATACACCGAATACAAGCCGATACTGTTTTAGGTAATGCTGCGTCTGAGGCTGTATTACTAAAAGCGGGTTTTAAAGAAGAGGGTATAAGGCGCCAAAGTGGCTATTGGAAAAACCAATTTCACGATCTTAAATGCTTTGGGTTATTAAAAACAGAGTACATATAAATGTTTAGGGACCTAATAAAAGCTCAGTAAGGAACTCATATTAAGATTTTTTTAAAGCTATCGTCATTGCTGCTTATTGTATATTTTACGGTTATTTTAATTTCTCTTAGATTTTATTTATCTGACTTTATTTTTAAAAATATAGAGCATTCGCAAACAAGTGAAACACAAAGATACTCAATAAAACATGGAAATAATGAATTAATCATTCGCCATTATAAGCCTGAATTAGCAAAATATTGTGCGATATTTTTTCCTGGAAGGTCTGGCAATATTAGTCGATATGAAAAAGAAATATTTAAACATGCATTAGCCCGCAATATTTCAATATTTGCCATTTCATTTCCAGGTTATGACGGGGCCGAAGGCAAATCTAGTTACAAAACTGTGCTGACAACAGGTAAAACAGCCCTAGAGTATATAAACGATAGTACAAGCTGCAAAATATCAGAGTCTGTATTTATTGCTCGCTCGCTAGGGGCTATGGTTGCTGTAAAACTTGCAGAATATAATAAGCCTAAAGGTTTTTTACTTGATTCAGTCGCTGTCTCTTTGTCATCAGTGATTGGCAATCACTTTAAAAATAATCCTTATTTATGGCTTGGTTCACTATTACCATTAGCAAATATTATGGAGTACGACCCTAAGCTTTCAGAATCCATGGATTTATTAACATATGCACCTGTTGTTATATTTCAAGGAGAGCACGATGCATTAACACCCTATAAAGATATACATGTACTCTCTGAGCGTTACAACAACATTGAATTAGTCAAAGTAATTAATGGTTCACATAGTGATGCACATAAAAAAGAAATTGATCTGTATATTAATAAGTTGGAGACTTTGTTCGTGCTCAAAAACGAGTAGCCTTTTAAAATACAGACAGCCTACAAGCTAATTTATTTTTAAGTTAAATTTAAAGGAATACAAAGGAAATTTTTATGAAAGACATTAAAGGTATTTGGTTTTGGTTTACGCTAGTTGTGTGCCCATTATTAATAATGTTAGGTGTAGCGACTTTTGCACAGTTATTAGGGGAGTATGTGTATTCGCCGCAATATAGCTTTTCTTCACTATCTAGCTTTCAAATTGTGTTTATGGCTGGTGGAATTTGTGCATTTTCTATATTTTTAATCACAATAAAAGAAGCCAAAATACGCTTTTTTGCAAAATGAGTTCGTTAACATTAGAAATTGCGAATGTTAAGCAGACCCGGCAAAGTTAATTTGGGTTAATCCTCTTTTAATTACTTGGATTAAACGCTACTTATCATTGAGGTTATTATGTTTAAAATAATAATTGGATGTGCTGTTATATTTTCATTCGTTTGCATGTTACTCGCCGTTGCACCATTTACGCCTGCGATTTTAGGTTCATTTTTTATGTTGTTGTTTGCAGGGGCTATAGGGTACAAAGGCTACCTTCAATCAAGTTTAATATTGCTACTAATTAATACGCTGGCAGTTATTGGCAGCCCAGCTATAAACATTGGTAACACCAATGCATTACTGTTTTTACCGATTTTATTTTTAATATCATTTGGTGGTGCTTTTTTGGGGGTAAGAAAGTTAACTTGTAAACACGTTTTATAAATCGAGTTTTGCCCAACGATAATAGCTAAACTATAAGATGAGGTAACTCTTATTTTTCTATTTGAAGAGTTTTTAAATAATTAACTTTCGCAAATAAAGACTCAAGAGGAAGTTCGCGCAAACACATAGCCTTACACGTTTTAATTCCTCTAAAAGCAAAGTGTTTTTTTGCTCTATGTGAATAGAGCTTTTTATTAAACTAAGTAAAGCGCTTCAAAAATTTAAAGCGCTTCAAAAATGGCGGCTATACCTTGCCCGCCGCCAATACATATAGTAACTAGCCCAAATTTACCGTCAATGCGTTTTAGTTCGTATAAGCATTTTGTTGATAAAATTGCACCCGTTGCACCAACGGGGTGACCTAGCGCTATGGCGCCGCCATTCGGGTTCACCTTATGTGCAGGAAAGTTTAACTCGTTTGCTACGCATAAGGCTTGCGCTGCAAAAGCCTCATTAGACTCAATTATATCAATGTCGTCGATTGTTAAGCCCGTTTTTTCAAGTACTTGCTGTACAGCGGGAATAGGTCCTGTTCCCATTAATGAGGGTTCAACACCAGCACGAGAATAGCCAATAAGTCGTCCAATAGGTTGAAGCCCTTGTTCGTGAGCTTTTTGTTCAGTCATAAGTTCAAGCATTGCAGCGCCATCGTTTATACGAAATGAGCTTGCTGCGGTAACGGTGCCATCTTTTTTAAAATAGGGTTTTAAAGTTGCAAGTTTCTCGGCTGTAGTATCGGCACGGACATGTTCGTCGGTGTCAAAAAACGTGCGTGCCTTTACGCGATTTAATTTCTATTGGCACTATTTGAAAATTAAAGTGGCCATTTTCAATCGCTTCGCAAAAGTTAGCTGTAGTAGAATAAATGACAATTGGCCGTAATGTATAAAATAAAACAGGCTATTTATTGCTGCTTTTTTAAAGATCAAAACTCGATATTTTCCCTGTAAGGTTAAGTGTTTTGCCAACCAATTTGAGTATTTAAATTAACCTAATATGAATATTTGGTTGCGTGGTAGCAATTTAGGAACGTATACTAACAACTCTTAACTTAAATGGAATTTGCGTAATCGCAGCTTAATAAGCACAGGTAAATACATGAACAAAGGACTGTTAAAAGCGTGGAATGACGAAAAGGGCTTTGGTTTTATTAAATCAGACACCCTAGCGCACGACACCTTTATACACATTTCAGCGCTCAAACACATGAGTCGCAAGCCTAAAGTGGGCGACACCCTTTATTTTGAAGTCGCTGCACAGCCTGACGGTAAAACCAAAGCGGTTAATTGCCGGATAGAAGGCGTAGCTGCACTTAAAGTCACGCCTAAAAAATCAAACCATCACCGTGTTGCTAAATCTAATTTTACCGATAGCTTTTTAGGTAAAGTCGCCTCAATTAGCATTATCGCCGTACTTGGCTTTGTCGCAGTAAATAAATACAACCATTATCAAAGTAGTGAGCAATTTAATAACAACACACCTGTTATTACCAACGCCGATTTAGCCACCTTTGATGAGCAATACCCAAAAATCGTTATTCCAAAAAGCACGCAAAATTTTACCTGCGATGGCAGGCAGCACTGTAGCCAAATGACTTCACGTGCAGAGGCGGTGTTCTTTATAAATAACTGCCCAAATACAAAAATGGATGGCGATAGAGATGGTGACCCGTGTGAAAGGGATACAAGGTTCCAAGATGAGTGGTAATTTTAGAAATCGATTAGTTAAAGGTTAAATTTAAGATAGGTTTTACTGTGTACTGTATATAAGTACAGTGTTGCGAGGTTTGCGCCATAACATAATTAAAAGTCGTTATGGGGTTAAATAACAAAGGCTACTGAATAGCAATTGTAATTATTTTTATAAATGAGTTGTTTGGTGTGATTATCGAACAATGTAATATACGCCGTTTTGGGGTGTTGTAACCCCCGAAAGTGGTGTTCAATAAGCTGTAAAATTGCATCCATACATCACAAGGAGATTGGGTATTGGCGACTCGTGAATATTATTTATATAGAGCAAAGTTTATAAAACCTGCTCAACTACCATTGCTTGTAGAAAATATATCTTCTATGGAGCTCTTTCTTAATTCAATACACGATAAGCCAGATTATGCATTACCTAGTGGAAGCGAATGGCATATTGGCAATGTTAAAATGTTCGACAATTTTACAGGTTCATTTGCTGTAGGAAGAACAACAAAAACAACTTTTGAAAAGTTTGATGTGGAAGCTGGTGACTTTGTGGATGAATTAGATGATTCAGGTCCATATACAGTTGTTATATTTGATGCGACTATTGGGTTACTCGGTATTTCAAAAAAATCAAAGCTAGCACCTCATCCTTCAAGTATTGCTCGCCGTATTAAGGATTTACTTTTAACAACTAATACTGCAATTGATTCTGGAATTGATGTTAGAGTTGATGTAATCCCAGATCCAGAGGACTTTCTAGAAAAACTTCGAGGTGCATATTCAATTAGGAAATTCAAAGCAACGTTTACAGGTCCTAACCCTGTTGATGCAGATGAACTTTTTCAAAAACCTTTATCTGTTTATGCACAGAACATTGGTGCAATTTCTGGCACTTTAGAAGTTACAGGAGATGCATTAAATGAAGAGGTTGCTGAATCGGTAGCAAAATCTACGGCAGCTACAGGTAATACAGCATCAGCCAGAATAATTCCGTCTTTAGGAATCAAAGCGAAAAACATAAAAATGAAAGGTGACGCGGTTGTGGTAACTGTTGATGAAGATGCTCCAAACTCCCAGGTTCTAGAACAAATGCAAGTAGAATATAGGAGGGTTAGAGGATGATTCGTGAAGTCGAAATAAAGGACTCAGACGAGCTGATTCGCAAAATTAATGAGTTACCAAATAATTTTATTTATAGAGGACACGCAGATTCAGCTTGGAAGCTAGAATCCACATTAGAGCGTACTCTTGGTGATAAGTGGTCAAGTGAATTAGCAAAAAAATGCGAAGATCATTACCTTAATTTGTTTAAATCAAAGTACCACATTTATAACGGTAATGAACATGAGCCTAAAAGTAAATTAGCTTGGTTGTCTGTAATGCAACATTATGGCGCTCCGACTCGATTAATAGATTTTACTGAAAGTCCTTATGTTGCTCTATACTTTGCTCTGGAAGCCTACAACCCATTGTTAAAAAAAGATCTAGCGATTTACGCCATCGATTATAATTCAATAATGGATGAGTCTCTTTCTTACATTTCAAAACGTGACTCTAGCTTTAAGAAAACTAGAAATGAGATTATTGGGAAACAAGATGCATTGTTTGACGATGTAGTAGATCGTTTTTCATATGAAGTTGTTTGGATTACAGAGCCTCTTGAATTAAATGCCCGAATTGATAGGCAATCAGGGACATTCTTAATTTCAGGAGATACGGAACAAAGAATAGAAAATCTTCTTGTTAAACAAATATATAGCAATGTAATAATACATAAATATATTATCCCTAGTTCCCTTTATGAAAATATTTATGCACTCCTGAGAAAAATGAATATAAATGCCAAAACTATATATGGTGATTTAGGAGGTTTAGCAAAATCGATAAAGATGGATATGCAAGTTCATGCAATTTAACAACTTGCATAAACGGACACAGAAAGCTTACTGTGCTCGTACCTCGTCACAAGAATTAATAAGACACCAAGAATTAATAAGACACCCATCTTAAATTTCAGCTTAGTCAGCAGTGCATAGCAAGTTTTCGGAGTATTAAAAAATGGATTTTGTTATATACTTAATTTTATTTTTATTGTTCTATATTTTAGTCAATTATATCCAAAGCATTATTGGGTATTACCCTAAACTAGCTAGAGAATATAAAACGGATTTAATTATTTCTGATTCCTCACTTTTAAAATCAAGCAGTATGTACTTGACGAATGTGGCAGATATTTCTCGTGAAAAGCTAATGGGGTCAAATCTTGACTTCATACATCAAAGTTTAATTTAGATTAGATCGCTTTAGTTACGCAATGACAATAAGGCAATAAAAAGGATAATCGATGCCACATTTTATAATTGACTGCTGTGAGAGCGCGCTTAAATTTCATGATGAAGAGGTTATTCTCGAACATATTCACCGTTTAGCTCATTCAACAGGGTTATTTGATGAGGGTGATATAAAAGTAAGAATAAATCCATTCAAAACTTACTCTGTGGGTAATAAGCGGGAAAGCTTTATTCATGTTTTTGCTCATATAATGCAAGGGCGTACAACTGAGCAAAAAGCGAATCTTTCAGAGCAAATAGTTACCAAGCTGGTGGACATGTTTCCTGTTATACCAAATATAGCTATGAACATAAGCGACTTTGAAAGAGCCACTTATTGCAATCGGGCAATGCTTCAAACGTAAAACATCGGCGAATTAGCACTCTAATACACGCCGATGTTTATAACTTATTTAAGTAACTACCTAACTAAAAAGGCATTAAACCTTAGTCAGCTTTACGGTTAAGGCTAATTAAACAGATTGCTAAAAGTAATGTTGCAATCATACCTGAAGCGCCAGCAACGCCTGATGGTAGAAATCCATCACGGCCAAAAATAATTAATAAAGCATTGGCAAGTATTGCAACACCGCCTGCAAGGGCTGTAAGGCTACCAATGGCTTTGCCACATTTAGCAATAAAAGATAGGCCAAATACAAGGGCTGCTAAGCCTAATAATAATTTAGCTGCGTAGTAAATCATGAATGATAAAGACACTACACCACCAATTAATGGTTGTGCGCCTTCTACTGCGCCCGCTACTTTTCCAAATGTTGAAAATAAAGTTAGGCCAATACTTACTTGTATTATGTTAAGAACAGCGCTAAATGTGATTGCCGACCAGCCTAGTTGAGAATTTTTTGCTTGCAGCATAGCTGCACCTGCAAATGCAACAAGTACTGTGAACAGCACCGCCTCTAGACCCCATGCGTACTGCCTTGAAAAGCTAATTCCGCCACTGTAAAGCGCTGTAAAAATAGCCTGTGTTATCGCTAACGCCAACAATAAAGATGCTGCAATTAGGGTGGTGCGTTTATTCGTAAATTCCATTAAGGACCTCTTATAATTTATATTTGACGCTTTAAATGATGCAAAAGCTTTCGAACTTGCAGGTATAAGACAGGTGAAACTATTTAATTATTTCGTTTAAAATTATAAAAATATTTTGTATCAAATAGTGGCAACTAATTTAGCAATGTTATAACTAGTTAAAGTTAGTAACATTGCAAACTGCCTTAATACTAAACTAACTAGATAAAAGCCTAAAATGAGACCAGTCACTCAAGGCCGATATAGTTTGCGCTGTAGGTGGGGCCACATAGATTAAACATGTAATAGCTATAATCGTAGCCAATGTAATTAATTTATTATCAAATTCAGCCACTTTTAGAGCCGATCCAAATGACCGTTTTATTTCCACATTACTTAAATCTACGCTGTAAATTTCATCGAGCAATAAATGAATGAAGCCGCCGAGTAAAATAAACCCACCTGTTAACCAGGCAAAAGTTGCCGAATAAAGGGTTGATTGGTCATTCAATTGCCATGTTACTTGTGTTGTTAACAACGCGCAAAACAGTATAAATAAAAAAGAGTGGCAACTGCCTCTATGTACTGTGATCCATTCAAAAATGGGCCTGACAATATATTTCATAAATCCATACACTAACAAAGGCACTACAATTAACTCGACAAAACTAATTTGAATAGTTAGCTCTGTGGTAATGTAATGCATTACTATTAATACAGTACTTAGCGCAAATAAGTTAAAAATAGTATCGAGTGATGTGGAGTTATCAGAGTCTATGTCGGGTAATAAGCCGCCAATGGAGCCTAAAAACCACAACCAAAGTGCGCCGTTTAAATCAATGTGATCTGCAGATAATAATGTGGCTGAGCTTAAGCCGGTGATGATAACAGCAGTATTTAGATGAGTATTGAAGTTTGCCATTGTATATCTTGATAGGAAAATAGGTTTGCATTCTAGCAATTGAAAACTTAATTGTTCAATATACTTAAGAGCATCTTATTTTTTTAACTCGTCATAAAAGGCAACATTTCCGCGGCCTATTTCTTTTACCTGGTAGAGCATTTGATCTGCGTTGAACATTAATTCAAGTAATTCATTGCCATCGTTAGGGGCCACTGCAATACCTATGCTTGCTCCTACTACGCATTTTTTAGTTTGAGAAATACTAATGTCCTGCTGTAGCTCATCGATCAGAGCTATGGCTTGGTTCTGTGTTGCGGTTTTATCGTAAGTATTAATTTGCTGCGCAATAATGAATTCGTCACCGCCTAGGCGGATACATATGTCAGTATTGATATTAAATCGCTTTTTAAAGCGGTTTGCTATCTCTATTAATACTTTATCACCGGCTTCGTGACCATAGGTATCATTAATGGGTTTAAATTTGTCTAAATCAATCATCATAAGCACAAGATGTTGGCCGTGTTTAGCGCATTCACGCAGTGCTTTTTTTAGGCGCTTTTCGCCGGCACGGCGATTAAGTAGGTCAGTGAGTGGATCGTGATCGGCTTCAAATTGGGTTTGAAATTCTCGTTCTGCTCGTTCGGTCACGTCATGTAAAATCACTTCTACTAATTGTTCTTGCTGGGGACTTCGGTTGTTTTGTCTTTGGTCTGTTAACCTTACAAATAAGCAGTGAAACCAAACCGTTTTGTAGCCTATTTTACACTCAACATCTAATGTTGTTTGAGGTGGATTTATATCACTGCGAATATCTAACAGTAGACTTTGTAATTTTTCAACGTTATTTAATAATTCAGGGAAGTGCAAGGTTGATAACTTTTCTTCACCGGGTAGGGTAAAGTAATGTTTAAACGCAGGGTTAAAGGTAGTGATAGTATTTTTATCATCCAGTAAACAAATGCCAGCACTGGCTTGTTCAAATATAAGTCTAAATTTTGCTTCCAGTTCTTGTGTTTTTTTTCGTAGGGTTTGTTCATTGCTAATAGTTAAATGCAACTCATGCATTAAAGCATTTATATTTTGTGTTAATCGACTTATTTCATCTCGTTTACCCTGTTTAAAGCTTAACATTTTAAGGGTTTCAGGTTTAGATGGATTAATTTTAGCAAAGCTATCAGTAAGGTTTTGAATAGGTTTCGTAAGCCACCTTTGTACAACAAGCGACACAAAAAAAGCAATGACGATAGATTGTATTAGCATTAATATGAATTCTTTTTTTAGTGCGGCTTGTGCTTGTTGCTGTATAAATTTATCGTCGGGGTATATTGATAAAACGCCTATAAAAGTGTCATCTAGAAAAGGGTGAACAAGCTTAACTAATACTGCTTCTTTTTGTTTATTAATAGTTCCATTTGCAATAAATAATTCCATTTCTCCTTTTGTGTTTGATTTACCCTCTATGCTTGCGCCTTGCACAATATCGTTACTTAGTAAGCCGTTAATAATTTCTTGGCTTAATTCCTGATCGTTTAAATAAGCAGCTATAGTCGCTGCTTTTTCAACGGTATGGGCTAACTGCTGGACCAGTAGATAGTTGGTGTTTTTCTTTTCTTTAAGGTCTGAGTAATACGACAGCATTGACGACACTATTGATACAACAATAGCAACTAAGGCAATAGATAAAGCGACTCGTAAGTAGAGTTTTTGGCTAATAATTTTAATCAAACGTGTATACCACTTTTACTGTATCTGTAACGTGCGACAAGGGGATATAGCCAATTGCATATTGCGATGATGCAATTGTTTTTAATGCATCTTCCAAAGAGGCTGATGGTGTGGGGGGCTTTCCTCTGCCCGAAAATAATAACCTGGCCCAATACGCATTTATTTGCTGCTCATCTTTATTGACCAATTTTAAGTAAAAATCGTTTTTGAATGCTGATTTCGCGGGCAGATCGAGTGGCTTTGATATTTCACCATCAGGGAAAGTTGAATATCGGCCCATATAAATATCTATTACTTCTCGTTTCGATAAGGCATTAATAGTATTATTTTTGTTTACCACTACAACAAATTCAGTAGACTCGGCATACATGCTAACAACTAGCAGAAACATGGAAAGTATTAAATTAAAGCCAAGATTACGAGCGATTATCATAACTAAAAAACCATGCTAGCATTTAAGCTGAGTACATGTACTTTGTGACCTTTATCGACATCTGCAGGATTACTTAAGCTCCATAATCCCGCACCAACTGGTTTTATATCAAAGCGATCTAGTTGAGCTTTTAGAGCTAACCGTTCTGACAGTTGCCATTTTACACCTATGTTTATCGAATGCTGATGTACATAGGGAATCTTAATTGAAGCTTGAGCAGCTAAAGCCAGTTGTTGTATTGGTTTTGATATTTGTTCGGGTGTACCGGGTGAAAAAACAGGGTCAATTACTTTAATTACATTGTGGCGGTTTTTTGCTGCAGAAAAGCTAGTGTAAAATATTGCATTGTTTACTCGGTAACCTGCGCTAATGTAACTGTTGAGTACTGATGGTGCAATTATCCAATCTGACTCTGAAATACCCATTTCAGATTGAATAAGCCAATTATCATAATCGTAAGTAAGCCCAAATGCAGCGTACTTTATACTATTTCCCTTGGTATTAAATTTGTTCGATATTGTTTGTGCTTGTGGTCATATACTTTGTGGTACTGAATCTAGTGAAGATATAAACTCATCCAATGCGGTTAGTTTGTAATCGCCAAAAGCGGACCTTGATAACGAAAAGCGCATTGTCCATGCATCTAAAGAGTATGTTGCACTGAGGGTTGTTAAGTTATCAAAATCAATAAAAAAATCGTCATTATAAGCGTGTATTTTTGCTGTAGAGCCACCATAAGCGAGTTTTAAGCGTAAGAAGCCATCGTTAATGCCTTTACTGTATTCAACGTCTATTCCATCAAAATTACCTGCAATGTTTGCAAACGAGTAATACGAATGAGGCGGGCGCACCCACAAGTAAGCGTATCCAACGTAAGGGTACTCAGAAAGTAAGTAAAGGTCGCTGTTTAACCTACCTGCGCGGATGGCCCAGTTACGTGATGGCCGGTAACGTACAAATGCAAGCTCTAAAAAATTATCAAAGCTTTTGAATGCATGATCTTGTATCACTATTTGAACTACAGAATCCCAGTTATTTGACAAAGATATATTTGCCTGGCCACCTAAAATTGAGTCACGCGTAGCTGAAAAACCAGACTTGTTTACATTTGAATAATTAGATGCAAAGCCAATATCTGAGTCGTCAGTGTAACTAAGGGCAAAAGATGCAAATCCGCTAAATTGAACATCAATGTCATTTGCATAGCTTTTATCAGTTGCAGATATTGCCATTAATACGATGATAATGAAGCCTATGATCCGCATGTTATCCGGTATTTATTTAATTAAACATAATAAAAAGATAGCACAATATCTTAAATTACCAACTCGCCAGAATGCTAGGGTTGACGGACTGTGATCACGCTTTTAGTGCCATATTATTTTACACGCTCAGCTGCTTGAAATATTGATTAAAAAATACAATGTTATATTGTTGCAATTAAGTATTGTTATAGTATAACATCCTTCGCATTAAATCTTTCTTTAATAGAGTGTGAATGTGACAACACCTACTGCAATTAATAAAACATCACAAATAGAACCTCAACCAAATGAAAATACGTGCAATTCTTTATTAAATGGTACTCATAAAAATAAAGGTGAAGCCATTATTGAAGTGGACTCGCTAAGTTTTAGTATTAAAAATAACGCCATTTTAAAAAACTTAAATTTTACTGTGGGCTCAGGCGAAGTTTATGCACTACTTGGCGGTAACGGTGCGGGTAAATCAACCACCTTAAAAACGTTACTGGGTTTTAATAAACCAACGCAAGGCTCAGTAAAAGTAGCGGGTAAAGAGGTGAGCAAAGCACTTGACTCTGTTCGTACTAAAACGGCGTATTTACCCGAGTCTGCAACGTTATACCCCCATTTGACCGCCCGCGAAAACGTAAAATACTTTTTGTCACTTGCTGATATTAATAAAACAGACGAGCAGATTAATGCCGCGTTTAACCGTGTAGCCTTGCAAAAAGGTGCATGGGAGCGTCCTATGCAAACGTATTCTAAAGGCATGAGGCAAAAAACCGCGATTGCACTGGCTATTTTACGTGAAGCCCCGATATTTTTACTTGATGAACCTACCTCGGGCCTTGACCCTGTTGCCATAGATGAGTTTAACCAGTTAGTTCGCGAGCTTGCATTAACGGGTGCTTCTATTTTAATGGTTACGCATGATGTATACGGCGCCTGCCAAGTAGCTAACCGTATTGGGTTACTAAGAGCGGGCGAGCTGGTGGGCGAATTTGACGCGCCAGAAAACGGTCGTATTGATACCGAACAAGTGCACGCAGCCTTTGCGCAAAGAGGCGCGTAATGAGTATAAATAATTTCTCAAAAATGGTTATAGTTGCCAAAGATGAATGGCGCTATTGGCTTCGCTCAAAACTAGCAATGACCGTTTTAGCCATTGGCTTACTGCTTACGCTTTCATCGGTTGTGGTGACGGCAATGACTATGCTTGAACTAAGCCATGATCGCCATGAACTTCAATCAAATGCCGAGCAAAGTTTTGTTGAGCAACCCGATCGTCACCCACACAGAATGGTGCACTATGGGCACTATGCCTTTAGAACGCCTTCACCACTGAGCACCCTCGACCCAGGTATTGACGCATACACAGGTAACTCAATATTTTTAGAAGGGCATAGGCAAAATAGTGCAATGTTTGCCGATCAACGCCAAGGTACAGCGCTTACTAAATTAGGTAGCTTAACGCCTGCTTTTATAGTGCAAACACTAGCGCCGTTACTGCTTATATTAATTGGCTACAGCTCTATTAGTCGTGAGCGTGAATCGCAAACGCTGTCGTACTTATTAGCGCAAGGCACGTCGGGTATTACGCTTATTGCCGGTAAAGGTTTAGCACTGCTTTCGGTAGTGGGCTTGGTTATTGCGCCACTGGCTGTATCGGCTTTGTTTACGGTATCTGCGGGTGAAAGCTTATTAGCAGTTGCCAGTTTTGTTGTAGGTTACGCTTTATATTTAACTGTGTGGGTATTACTGATTTTACTCGCTTCGAGCGTGTTTAGTAAAAACTGTGGTAGTTTTACGGCGCTTGCGTTTGTATGGATTTTACTGTGTATTGTTATGCCGCGCGTAGCAAGTACTACGGCCTCAACGACTGTGCCATCTGCCGGTAAAATAGAAACCGATTTTGCTGTTAAAGCCGAGCTTAGAAAACTAGGCGACGGCCATAACACCAACGATCCTGCATTTAAGCAATTTAAACAATCACTCCTTAAAAAGTACAACGTAAATAGTATTGATGAGCTGCCGGTAAACTTTAGAGGTTTAGTAGCCAGTGAATCAGAAGCTAAACAAGCCAACGTACTAAACCAATTTGCTGAGCAACGTATGCAAAGTGAACTTAAGCAAACGCAGGTATCGCGTTATTTTGGTTGGGTATCCCCTATGGTTGCTATTCGCTCGCTCTCTATGATTGTAGTGGGCACCAGCATAGAAACCCATCATCGTTTTTTACGTGAAACCGAACAGCTGCGTTTTGATTTTGTGCAAGGGCTTAACAAAATTCATATTGAAGAGCTTGATTACATAGATGATATGAACCGCAATGCTGATGCCTCAGCCACTAAAAAAGCACGTGTAAGCGCCCAAAACTGGCAAATACTACAAGACTTTAATTTTAATGTAGACAGTGCAGATGTTCGAGCACAAAGAAGTGTACCTGCGTTTTTACAGTTATTACTGTGGATTGTAGTACTTGTGGGCGGTATTAAATTTGTAGGAAAACGTTTGTTATGAGCTATTTAATTACACAACTTATGCGTGAATGGGGCTTTTTACTGCGCCAAAAATACGTAGTTGTATTACTAGTGTGTAGCCTTGTTTTATCTGGTTTTGCTATTTACAGCGGGTTAAGCGAAGTAAGCGCACAGCAGCAAACAATAGAGCGCTTAAAAGCAGCAGATCAAAGCGACCGCGCCAAAGTACAGAAAAAGCAAAGCGATGCAGGCATGTTGGCTTATTACAGCTTTCATTTAACGTACTCGCAGCCATCTAACCTGGCATTTGCTGCTTTAGGCGAGCGCGATATATTCCCGTGGAAACACCGCATTAATTTATTAGCGCTTGAGGGGCAAATTTACGAAAGCGATGCACAAAATGCTGAGCTGGCTCAAGCCGGTAAAATAGATTTTGTGTTTGTAATTAGTGCGCTAGCGCCACTGGTTATTATTTTGCTGTTTCATGATTTATTTGCAAGCGAGCGTACCATCGGTAGGCACGATTTATTAGTCACTACAGCTAAGTCTTACTTTGCTTTGTGGGGCGCTCGTATAACCGTAAGGTTTGTAGCAATAATAGTGTGTTTAATGCTGCTATTTTTTGTAGGCGGATTTATAGCTGGGGCAAGCGCGTATGAAGTGGCGTATGTATCGCTGCTCTGTATTGCCTACCTTGCATTTTGGACTGCACTAAGCGTGTGGTGGGGTAAAAATGCAACCAGTGCGCCACGTGTTGCCTCTAGCTTAATTGGTTTGTGGGTGTTGTTTGCTTTTATTATTCCTATTTTAGGCGACCTTGCTATAAACAAATCTGTGCATTCGCCTAAAGGTGGCGACATTATGCTTACTCAACGCGAGGCCGTAAATGATGCGTGGGATTTACCAAAAGCTTCCACTATGCAGCCTTTTATTAAAGAGTACCCAGCGCTTGCACCATATATTGATATGAAAAGCGAATTTGAATGGAAGTGGTATTACGCATTTCAACAAATGGGCGATTTAAAAGCGGCAAAGCTTTCAAAGGCCTATCGCGACGCAGCCGCTAAAAAATACGAGTTAGCCGGTTTTGTATCTTGGGTTTCGCCACCGCTGTTATTGCAGCGCAGCTTAACCCGTGCAGCCAATACCGATTCAATTGCCGCGTATGCTTATGAGCAGCAAATTAGAGATTATCATCAACAATTACGCGAGTTTTATTACCCGTGGTTATTTTACAAAGGCGACCCAACTAAAGCAGCCCTTGAAAACATGCCAATCTTTGAAAACACCACGCAAAGCAGCAACTAAGAATACAGCGCTAAACGTACCTGTTTAGCGCGATTAAAATTACTACATAACTATAAAATACTTACATTACTCACAAGGTTCACAATGAAAACCAATACAAAAGGGCTTAAGCTCACCTATTTAAGTACTTGCTTAGTAAGCTTATTTAGTAGCCACGTTATGGCCGCTGAGCAAAACCAGCAAAGTAAAAGCGTAAAGGATGACGCAATTGAAAAAGTAACCGTTGTTGCATCTCGCCAGGCTTATCAAGGTAACTTTAGCCCTTTAGAAACACCTCAGTCAGAGCTTAAAATTGATTTAGAAGCCCTTGAAAACGCAGGCGCAGTAAGTCTTGATCAAGCGCTTGATTTATCAGCCTCTGTTGCGCGCCAAAACAACTTTGGTGGGCTGTGGAATAGCTTTTCGTTACGTGGCTTTGTAGGTGACGAAAACCTGCCAAGTAACTACTTAGTAAATGGCTTTAATGCAGGACGTGGCTTTGGAGGCTCGCGTGATTTGTCGGGTATTGAGTCGGTAGAGGTTTTAAAAGGTCCGCGAGCGGCTTTATTTGGCCGTGGTGAACCAGGTGGCACCGTAAACTTAGTTACTAAACGCCCAACGTTTGATACACAAGGTGAAATTAAACTCTCTGTAAGTAGTTTTGATACTTACCGCGCCGATGTTGATTACACCACAGCGCTTAACGACGACGTAGCAATTAGATTGGTTGGTTTTTACGAAGACGCCGAAAGCTTTAGAGATACCATCGAAACCACTAAACAAGGCTTTAGCCCGTCAATAGTGTGGAATATTAATAATAACAGCCAACTAATATACGAGCTTGAATATAGCGACCAAGAAGTACCGTTTGATAGAGGTGTATTAGCCATAGATGGCGAGCTAGGTCTAATACCTGAAAGTCGCTTTTTAGGTGAGCCGGGCGATGGCCCAATTGAAGCCGATGTACTGGGGCACCAGTTAGAATATATTCATGACTTTGATGATAACTGGAGCATTTTATTTGGTGCAAACTACCGCGATACTTCTTTAGAAGGCTTTGCAACCGAAACCGGCTTTGGTGGTGTAGTTAATGGCGAAGTAAACCGCTTTAGACGCTATCGAGATTACGATTCTACTTATCAAGTACTGAGAGCTGAAGTGAGCGGTAATGTTAACGTAGCAGGCGTTGAAAATCGTTTAATAATTGGGATAGATGCCGATAAATTTGAAAATGATCAATTTGCACTGCGTGTACGTGGCGATCAATACATTAATGTATTTAACCCTGTTTACGGCGCGTATGAATTACCAACGCCAACATCAAATACTGACCGCGTAGAGATTCAAGAGTCGGTAGGGGTATTCATTCAAGATCAAATAAGCCTAACCGATAAGTTAGATATACGTATTGGTGCACGTTTTGATGATTACGAGCAGCGCTTAAATAACCGCTTAGCCAACACCAAAACTAAACAAACGCAGTCACGCATGAGCCCGCAGTTTGGTGTGGTTTATGAAGCAAGCGATTATGTATCTGTTTATGGTGCTTACGGTGAGAACTTCCGTCCGCTTTCGGGTGCCGATGCTAATGGCGATGGTTTTGAGCCAAACCAATCTAGCTCTGCAGAGGTGGGTGTTAATTTTACATTAAACGATGGCGCATTATTTGGTACTGTTGCTGTGTTTAAAGTAGAGCAAGACAACATGCTAGTAGTAGACGATGCAACAGCGTTTACTTACGCAGCCATTGGTGAAGCACAAAGTAAAGGGATAGAAATAGACCTAACGGGTGAGCTTACCGATACACTTGAAGTTTGGGCGTCGTATGCATTCGTTGATGCAACAATCGAAAACTCATTTTTTGATGCCAACTTTGGTTACACAGTAGAAGCGGGCGCATCACTATTAAACGTGCCTGAGCAACAGCTTAGTTTACAGTTAGTGCAATCTACAGTGCTTTACGGTAAAGCCATTAAGTTTGGTGGTGGTTTGTTACATGTGGGCAAGCGTAACGGCTTTTTTGGTACCGATTTTGAACTACCAAGTTACACAACAGCGCGTGTTTTTGTAAATTACGATGTGACTGACTCGATTGGCATTGCGGCTGAGGTAAATAACCTGTTTGATGAAACGTATTACACAAACTCGTTTGCCGATGCGTGGGTACAACCTGGTACACCAAGAAACGTTAAGTTTTCTGCATCATATAAATTTTAAATTTACGTAAGTCATACAATGAAAAGGCTGCTTTTGTTAGCAGCCTTTTATACAGTTAGTTTCTCTTTCAATAGTATTAAATACTAAAAGGGTACATAAGCGTCTGGTATTGATTGTGGCGTTGTCCAACGCTCTTTTGCATCTATATGATTACGTTGTGCACCATGGGCTGGTAAGCGGCCTCGGTCACCAAATAACCACATTACAAAATTTGTTCTATCACCTGTTAGGATAGGTTTAGCAGCATGAGCAACATTGCCTCTGTGTATCATTGCACAACCCGGTTTAAAACTGAGCTGAGTAACTTTACCTGTTTGTTGGTCATAAAAGTCGAGTTCTGATCCTGTAAATTTTTCTTCAGGTAAATTTAAATTAATATTTAACGTGACCGCTGACGCATCGGTATGTGGGCGAATAGACGCATCTGTGTTGGGATCGTAGTAAATAGAAAACCCAAATGTTTGCGTGTCATAACCCATAATCTCAGGGAACAATAAGCGAGAAATGGGTCTCATATAATTGTTTAAGATCTCATTGTAAAATGCCTGAAAATTTGGCGCTGCTAAATAACCACTTGAACGCTTATCAAGCATTACACCACGCCTGCTTAATACAATTCCGTATGGTGGGCGCATAGGGATACCAGAGCTCCACACTTGTTCAAGGTAACCGCGTAAATCAGATAGACGCTCTGGGTCAAAAAATTGAAACTCGTACACATCTGGTGCTACTTCTTTAAGAAGCGATTTTACTAAATGTTCTTTAGTAGGATCTTGCCAAGCTTTAGTAATCGCTTCGCGTAAGTTTTTATCAAGCAAAGAATCATCGAGTGTAAAAGCTGATTGATTAAGTTCGCTTAGTTCCCATTCACTCCAAGCATTTGTTATTAACTCGTTATTGTTTGACCAAAACTGTTGAACTGAATGCTCACGATTTAACATAGCTTGACGTGTTGGTAAATTAAGTGCTCTGGCTAGTTGTAATTGATTAGTTTTCATATTGTATCACTCCAGTTATTGAATACAGGTTTAACAATCTAGGAGTCTATTTTATTGATACAAAAAAATTAATAAATAACACTTTAAAGTAAACAGTATATATAAAAAATTAATAATATAGAGGTATAAGCTTGAAAGGCTACACAAAATGCAGCCTGATTTAACAGCAGCTATTAATGAGTGACTCTGTCGCCCCATATCTCTTCAAGACGGCTGTCGCGACCACATCGCCAACGATATGTGTTGTAGCGAATAGGGTTATTTTTATAATAATCCTGATGGTAGCTTTCTTTTCCTTTAATGGGATAAAAGGTGGAGGCGTTTAGTATAGGCGTTACTATTGTTTGATTAGGAAACTCATTCACAACTGCCAGTTTGGTTTGTTCAGCTATTTTACGTTCTTGCTCGTTAGCTACAAAAATCGCGCTTAAATAGCTAGGGCCTTTATCACAAAATTGGCCTTTTGAATCAAAGGGATCAATATTTACCCAATAGTGATCAAGTATGCCTTTGTAGCTGACTACTTGCGGGTCGTAAGTAATTTGTACTGCCTCGTAATGGCCTTTGTGGTTACCACTGTAGGTTGGGTTTTTAAGCTTACCGCCTGTGAAGCCTGATATTACATCTTTTACACCTTCAAGCTTTTCAAAGTCGCTTTCCATACACCAAAAACACCCACCGGCTAAAACCGCTTTTTCGGTTTTTGCAGCATGAGTAAAAGTGCTAAATAAAATTGCGGCAGATGTTAATGCAAGCGTAAGTGATTTTTTCATATAATAATCTACCTCTAGTATGAGTTTAAATACATATTCTCTATAGCTAGACCTGCTAACTGTTATTACTATTTCATTGTTTTAGTAGGCTAGGCGCAAAGTAATGTACGTAATACTTTGTAATTAAAGCCACATTTAGAATAAGTAACCCACATAACACTATGTTGTATTATTAAAGCGTGTTTATTAAAGTGGAAACATTGATGAATAAATTAGCAGGTGTTAAATGAACCAGTTAACCGAAAAATCGATAAACTGCCCGTATTGCGGCGAAAGTATTGAAGTATTACTTGATGCGGCTGATATTGATGAACAATATATAGAAGACTGCCAAGTATGCTGTAAACCAATTACATTTGTCGTATTTGAACATGATGATGATTTGAACGTAAACGTTTACGATGAAGACGATACATTTTAAATTGACGCAAATTATAAAAAAAGGCTGCATAACTGCAGCCTTTTTTATTGATGGAGCGTTAGCTATTTTTTTCTCGAGCTAGCTGGTTAGGGAGTAGCTCTTCAATAATTTCACGTGCTGGTAATGTGTAACGTGTGCCATCAAACATGACTGAGGTAAACTCATTTATATTAGTAATGCCGGTTAGGGTCCAACCTTCACCACGTTTAGGACAGTAAACTGTTGTTGTTGGTTGTATCACTTTAAAGTCGTCACTCATGCTTGGCTGCTCTCAATTTAATGCTTGTTAATACGTTATGGTAAGTTAATAATACGCGTTCATAAAGTGCTATTTAATTTTGTATTACAACATGTATAAAAATTTGGCTACACCTCGTGTCACGCTTCGCTTAATATCCCATAAAGATGCTGCCAGTATGCATGCTATTCTAAATAATCCTCTTGTTAGCCAGTTTAATGACTACACAACACCCCTTAGCAAAAGTGATATTAAACAATTAATACAAAATGATATTAGCGGCTATTATGAGGGAGAAGTTATACGCTTTACGATTAAACAGAATACCCTCAATAAAGTAATTGGTAGTTGTGGTCTGTATAAAATTAATAAAGAAGCAAGAACCGCATTTTTGGGTTTTGAATTAGATCCTGAATTTTGGCAACAGGGCTACATGAAAGAAACGCTGCAAACTTTAATCCCAAAACTTGTTATGCATTACGAGTTAATAATGCTTTACGCAGAGGTTAACAAAGCTAATACGGCTTCGTGCAAGTTGCTTGAGGGACTAGGGTTTACTAATAACGAAAATATTTGGTTTTGTAGTCTTAAAAATAATTAGTAAAAAGAGAGATACATGTCGTTAAAAATTAATAAAAACTATCTAATTAACCTCGTATTAGCTGTCATTACGTTAAGCTTACTTATTTTAGGCGGCCGCTACTACAATCATTATGTATCGGCTTATACAGACATTACACTTGATTCAAAAATTTTAAATGAATCGCGTAAGGTATTTATTAGGCTACCCGTTAACTACGATACCAATAAAGTTTATTCGTTAATAATAAAAACCGATGGTAACTTTAACCTAGATACGTGGAATGAATCATTAACGGCATTTTCAAATAAAGGACAGGCCGAGCAAGCTATATTGGTATCAATCCCTAACTTGTTTTTTACGGCTACTCGAAATCGTGATTTGGTACCTCCTTATGCTCGCCAAGACGTTAATACCCAAGCGCCTGCAACAAACAATATAGAACCCAACGGAGAAGCAGATAAGTTTTTACAGTTTATAGAGTTAGAATTATTACCTTATTTGACTAATCGATTTAAATTAAACAATAACCGTATTTTAAGTGGGTTTTCTGCTGGTGGCAGTTTTGTGTTTTATACACTTCATACTAAACCGGATCTGTTTAATGGCTATTTTGCATTTAGTCCTGCCGCATGGTATGACGATATGACGGTAGTAAACAAAGTTGACTCGTTTTTAAAGGCGTCGAATAAAATGTTTAAAAAGCCAACGTATTTGTTTTTATCGGTAGGTGAGGAAGAGCATCCGCTTATGTTAGAGGCGTATAGTAATTTAGAGCAAGCATTAAAGGCCAGTCCTAACGAGCACTTAAAGTGGGAATCTATTATTAATCCCAATGCGGAACATAACGATAATCCACGACTTAGTGTTGCAGATGCGTTAGGTGGATATCAAAAGTTTTTAAATGAAAGGCCTTAATATGTTGCTAAACCAAGCATTGTAAACAGCCTACAAAGTATATATATAGGTTTGCTTTAAACAAGATTATGTAAATATTCATAAAGAACACATCATACAATATATGATAAAAGCTAATCTTAGCAGATGATTATATATGAGAAATAATAAGCAAGAATGAGGTTAGGGCACAGCGCCCTAAGTCACTAGAGCGCGAAAGGGTAATTGCTTTCTACAATTGATATCTAAATCCAAATGCGATGCCGTCATCTTCTGACTGCTCCATTTGTGCTTGCTGTTCTTTATCATTGCTTTCAAAGTCACTAAAATCTTTACGTGCTTCTATATACGCAATTGTGTCTTCGTCAATTAAATAATGAAGACCAATAACAGCAAATTGACGTTTAAATACATCGTTCGGATCGGTATTAAAGTTTGGCTGAATAACGTAATCATCGCCTGCATCAAATACGTTGTAGGCAATAAAAGGGCGAACATCGTTATCAAAGCGGTACGATGCAAATGTTTCTATACCTATTGCGTCTTTAATTAAGCGACCAAGATTATCGGTGTCATGATTTTTGTTTTTATTAATATTAGCTGCAAAATAAAGACCTTTTTGATCTACGCGACCCCACATAATGCCTGCACCGTATATTAGGTCTTCAACATTTTGTGTGGTGCCATCACCGTAAGTCAAATCAAACTCGCCTCGGTTTACACCAGCTGTAAGCGTTATCATGTCAGTAGGGGTATAAGTAACCGAAGCACCAAATGTGTAGTTAAATTCTACTTGTTGGGCAGCTGTATCGCCTGCATTCCAAAGCGTTTCGCATTCTTGTTCTGTAATGTCACTAACGTCACAGGTATAAAACTCGCTGTTTTTGAGCTGTGCTTGCAGTGTAAAACTTAAGTCATTGTAGCTATTACGATATTGAATAAGTTTATCGCCTCGGCCCGTACCGTTTACTGCACCATCGTCCTTGTTATAGGTATAAACACCCGCTGCATTACCATCCCATACAAAGCTGTTATTTGTGCTATAAACAACGTCGTACCATGCACCCCATTGCTTACCAATTGTAATTTGCCCGTATTTATCATGCGAGAGGCCGGCATAGCCTAAACGGTTATATAAAAATTCATCCTGGATTGATTCAAAGCGATTGTTGTAAATAATATCGCTACTACCTACAGGGTTTACACCCCATTCAACTAGTCCTAAGGCTTTCCAGCCTTGCTTAAGTTTTCGATCAATTTTAAAATTTATACGTGATGTACCGTTCACGACTTCAGTTTGGTTTTGCGTATTTATTACTCTTACGTCTATAAAACCACCCACACTCATTGAATTGCGCTCGTCCGTGTATATGTTTACTTCAGAGAATACTGAAGGGCTAACTATTATTGCTACTAGCATTGATGTTAGTTTCAATTTCATTGTGTGTTTCCTTGTGTGCGATGTGGTCAATCATAAGTGCAGGGCACACTAGCAAACACCTTTGTTTGTCAAAAGTGAAAAAACATCATCGAAATTTTTTACATAATAGGTAGACATTCACATTGAGTTAATTGTGTTTTTAAGTTGTTATGAATGTGTATTTTTATAGTAAATACACAAGTAGTTTGAAAATTTACAACCTTAAAAATATTTAATTATTGTGATGATTTTTCAAGTTAGCTATTAATTATGTTTCTAGTATAAAAACTCTAATTCTTATGTTTTTCAATTAAATAGCATAACTTTACTTAATTTTTAAAATTTATATGAGTTTGGCTTTTAAGCCTTAAATTTAATATTAACCATAAGGTAAATACGAAAATAAAATTAGAAATCTATACTCTTAATCATTAAGTTTTGGTGCTTGGTAAGTTTGATTTGTGATAGAAAAATAGGCCATTTTGGTTTAAACTGCGCGCAATTTAAATACATCCTGTCTCCCTTGGAGGGTAGCGCTATTATTAGTACAGCTAACATCACCATGCAATTTGGTGCTAAACCGTTATTTGAAAATATCTCAGCAAAATTTGGCGAAGGAAACCGTTACGGTTTAATTGGTGCAAATGGTTGTGGTAAATCAACATTTATGAAAATACTCAGTGGTGAACTAGAGCCATCTTCGGGTAACGTAAGCACTGATCCAAATGAGCGTGTTGCTAAACTAAATCAAGACCAGTTTGCTTACGAAGAATACTCTGTAATTGATACTGTGATCATGGGTCACAAAGAGTTATGGGCTATTAAACAAGAACGTGATCGTATTTATTCTTTACCTGAAATGAGTGAAGAAGACGGTATGAAAGTAGCCGATCTTGAAACTGAATTTGCTGAAATGGATGGTTACTCAGCCGAGTCTAAAGCGGGTGAGCTTTTATTAGGTGTTGGTATTGCTACTGAGCAGCACTATGGTCCTATGTCTGAAATTGCACCGGGTTTTAAACTGCGAGTGTTACTTGCACAGGTTTTGTTTTCTGACCCTGATATTATGCTACTTGATGAGCCTACCAATAACTTGGACATTTACACTATCAAGTGGTTAGAAGATGTATTGAATCAGCGTGATTGTACTATGATCATCATCTCGCATGACCGTCACTTCTTAAACTCTGTGTGTACACACATGGCCGACATAGATTACGGTGAGCTACGCATTTACCCTGGTAACTACGACGAATACATGTTTGCTGCAACGCAAGCACGTGAACGCCTATTAAGTGAAAATGCCAAGAAGAAAAGTCAAATTGCCGAGCTCCAGCAGTTTGTATCACGCTTCTCGGCTAATGCTTCAAAAGCTAAGCAAGCCACATCACGTGCTAAGCGTATCGACAAAATTCAGTTAGACGAAGTAAAAGCATCATCTCGTCAAACACCGTTTATTCGTTTTGACCAAGAAAAACAGCTGTTCCGTAACGCGCTAGAAATGACAAGTATTAGTCAAGGCTTTGAAGATAATACTTTATTCTCAGGCCTTGAAGGTTTAGTAGAAGTTGGCGAGCGCATTGCCATAATTGGTGAGAACGGTGTGGGTAAAACTACGTTACTTAACACGTTAGCAGGTAAACTTACGCCAAAGGCAGGTGAATTTAAGTGGTCTGAAAACGCTAACATTGGCTATTATGCGCAAGACCACGCTGACGAATTCGAAAAAGACATGAATTTGTTTGAGTGGATGGAGCAATGGCAGCAAGAAGGCGACGATGAGCAAGTTGTTCGCAGCTTTTTAGGTCGTATGTTGTTCTCACAGAACGATATTAAAAAGTCGGTAAAAGTAATATCGGGTGGTGAGCAAGGCCGTATGTTGTTTGGCAAAATTATGATGCATAAACCAAATATACTTTTAATGGATGAGCCAACCAACCACATGGATATGGAATCGATTGAAGCACTAAACTTAGCGCTTGAAGCATACGAGGGCACTTTACTTTTTGTATCGCATGACCGCCAGTTTGTCTCTTCTGTTGCAACCCGTATATGGGAAATTAAAGACGGTAAAATAATCGACTTTAGAGGTAATTACTCTGAGTACCTAGCAAGTAAAGAAGCGTAATTACGTTGTAATTTCAGATTTACAAAAAGCCATGTTTAACATGGCTTTTTTTGTTTTTGTTGCGTGTTAATTATTTATAAAAAATTAGCCTTTAATCTTCATTTAATACCATTCGAACCTCGCAAATTAAACGTGTTTGGGTATAATACCCGCCTAAAACCGGACATAAGTCCGCTATTTTAAAATACATTACTGAGGAGTATTTATGACTGTTGGCATTATTATGGGTTCTAAGTCAGATTGGCCAACCATGGAACACGCTGCACTGATGCTAGAGCAGTTTGGTATTAAGTACGAAACCAAAGTTGTATCTGCACACCGTACTCCTCAATTACTTGCTGATTATGCAAGCTCTGCCGCAGAGCGTGGAATTAAAGTTATTATTGCCGGCGCAGGTGGCGCAGCCCATTTACCGGGTATGGCGGCGGCTTTTACATCTGTTCCTGTTTTAGGCGTTCCTGTGAAATCAAAGGCATTAAATGGTGTTGATTCTCTATTGTCAATTTGCCAAATGCCAAAAGGGGTAGCAGTAGGTACCTTAGCAATTGGTGAACCAGGCGCTGCAAACGCAGGCTTATTAGCCGCACAAATTTTAGGGTGCCATAACCCCGATATTTTTGAAAAAATCGAAGCGTTTCGTAAAAATCAAACAGACACAATATTAGCCAACCCAAACCCTGCAGAGTAACAATGAATATTTTAATTTTAGGTGCCGGACAACTTGCACGTATGATGAGCCTTGCAGGCGCACCGCTTAATTTGAATGTAGTTGCCTACGATGTGGGAACTAAACAAATTAAGCACCCGCTAACGGGTGAGATTTACACAACTACACTTGAACAAGTTATTAGCGACGCTGATGCAATCACGGCAGAATTTGAGCACATTCCTGATGATGTATTAACGCTATGCTGCAACAGTAGTAAGTTTTATCCGGGTAAAGCCGCGATTAAAACGGGTGGCGATAGAGCACTAGAAAAAGCGTTACTTAACAAAACCGGTGTTGAATGCGCGCCTTATCAGTTAATTACAGAAAAAGTACATTTGGAGTTGGCCGCTAAAAACCTGGGTAAGCCACTTGTTATAAAAACCTGCCAAGCAGGGTACGATGGTAAAGGGCAGTGGCGTTTAAAATCTGATGATCAAATTGATGAAATTTGGTCTGAAATGGCTGAGTTTATAGCATCGGGAACACAAGATGCACCGCATACCATTATTGCTGAAAAAATGATCCCGTTTGATCGAGAAGTGTCGATTATTGGCGCAAGAGATAAGCACGGTAATGTTGCAATTTATCCATTAACAGAAAACGAGCACACCAACGGTGTGTTAACACTGTCGGTTGCGGGTAAAAATAACCAAAATGTTGAAGCTCAAGCAAACGATGCATTTACAAAAATTGCAAACGAACTTAACTATGTAGGTGTATTGGCCATTGAGTTTTTTGATGTAATGGGCACACTATTAGTTAATGAAATTGCACCGCGTGTACATAATTCAGGTCATTGGACTCAGCAAGGTTGCCATTGTTCGCAATTTGAAAACCATATGCGTGCCGTTGCAGGTTTACCACTTGGTAATACTGAGCTTAAACATATTACAGCTATGATCAATGTACTAGGACAAGCAAGCATCCCTGCTGAGGTGCTTACATTACCCGACGTGACAAGTCATTGGTACGGTAAAACGGCTAAGCCAGGTCGTAAAATGGGTCATATAAATGTATCGGCTCATAATATGAATGACCTGTCAGATAAGTTAAGCCAATTAACTGATTATTTACCAGAACACGATTACCCGGGAATTTTAAAAACGGCAGAAAAGCTCATTCTAGGTTAGGGTTGGATTTTTGTATGGCTAAAGCTTTATGGTCCAGTAGGTTATGATTAGGGAAGCCTCCTTACTGTTTTGTACATGGATGTTATTTAGGGATTGAGCAGATCTTAGAAGCAGTTGCTGGCCGACTAGTTCAAAACTATACGAATAAAAAATGAAATAATTAAAGCCGAGTAATCTCGGCTTTTTTTTTGCCTGAAAAAACAAAAACAGGTTACATTATTAAATAATCAAAATTACTTTTTTATAAGTAGGATAATTAAATGAAATTTGATCTAACGTTTGGTGCGTTGCTAACAGCTGTTTCATTGAGTCTCAATGCGTACGCAACCGATACAATTCGTGTTGCAACGTTTAATGTAAGTATGGATGCAACAAATTACACTGCCAAAGGCGAGCCTATTAAAAGTGATGCCTTAGTCAAAGCCCTTACCTCAAACACACAACAGATTAAAAATATTGCAGAAATTATTCAGCGCGTTCGCCCTGATATTATTTTACTGAACGAATTTGATTTTGTACCTAAAGAGCAAGGTATTGATTACTTTAAAACGCATTACTTAGCCGTAAGCCAAAACAAGCAAAAAGCCATAGATTATCCTTATTCTTATATAGCCCCCGTCAATACTGGACTTGCGACAGAGTTTGACCTAGATAACGATGGTAAAAAAAGTAAAGTAATGGGTGATGCCCAAGGCTTTGGCTTTTTTGAAGGGCATTATGGTATGGCCATATTATCGAAATACCCAATCGATTTTGACAAGATTAGAACGCTTCAAACCTTTAAATACAAAGATATGCCTAATGCAAAAATGCCGTTAATGCCAAAAACAGGCGAGAATTGGTATAACGCTCAAGAGTGGCAAGCGCTTAGGTTAAGTTCTAAATCGTTTTGGGATGTCCCCGTTGTAATTGATAATAAAGCAGTACATATATTGGCGTCTCACCCTACGCCTCCAGTATTTGACGGCGAAGAAGATAGAAATGGTAAACGTAACCATGACGAAATTAGATTAATTGCCGACTACGTAGCCAATGCAGGCTACCTATATGATGATAATGGCAAAAAAGGTGGGCTAGAGTCTCAGTCGCGTTTTGTTATTTTAGGGGATTTAAACGCAGCACCAGAAGGTGATAAAGCGCGTTTAGAAACAACAGATCAATTGCTAAAAAATCCATTAATTAATGCACAGTTTGTACCTAAAAGTGCAGGCGCTAAACAGCAATATGAACTTGCCTATGCACAACACTTTACTGCCAATTGGCAAGCACGAGTAGACTATGTATTGCCATCAACTTACGGTTTAGATATTAAAGAAGGTGGGGTATTTTGGCCAGTTGAATCAAACGAACAATATCGCTTAATTAAAGATCGAAGTGCATCAAGCGATCATCGCCTAGTATGGCTAGATTTAGTAATTAAATAATTAAGGCTTAAGTAAACTGAGCTTTACCCTGTTAAATGGCTATTTATCTTAAAAAATTGCATTAACTTTAGTGCTTCTGCTTAAATACCCGTTAATTATAATAACGGTATAGAAGCACTATGATTTTTAATTTTTCTTCATCTAAAACGTTAGTAGCATTAGCTGTTGCCTCAAGCGTAATGCTTGCGGGCTGTAGTGCAACTGCAAACACAGCCTCAACAAATAATGCTTTGGAAAAAAACAAAGTTGAATCGGTGGTTAGTACACCTGCCGATGTTGGTTCAGAAAAAATAACTTTAAAACAAGCAATGGCCGATCCTGATTGGATAGGCAACCAACCACAAAATGCCTTTTGGGCTGCTGATTCAGCAACAATTATTTATTCTCAAAAGCAACAAGGTAGCACATTACGTGACTTATTTAGCCAGTCTGTAACGTCGCAAACCGCAGAACAAATAGCATTAAATAAACTACATACACTGGGTGCTAGAAACGCGGTTTATTCAAACGACAAGGCTCTGCAAGCCTACGTCTTTAAAGGCAATGTGTTTGTAAAAAATATTAAAACTAACACACTGCGCCAAATAACTCATAGCACAGCTAACGAATCTAATCCGCAGTTTTTAAACGATGGTACATTGGCTTATCGCCAAGGAAATATATTTTTTAAAGTTGATTTAGTAACGGGGTTAACACAAGAAATTGCTAACCTAAAACTTGCTGATAAACCAAAAGGAATTAGCGAGCCAAGTTCGTACATTGCAAAAGAGCAGCATAAGCTTATTGAATACATTGCTCTTGAACACAAAAATAAAAAAGACCAACACGTACGTAACGCGAAAATAAACGAACTAAATACCTCTGTAGCTAATACAAGTTACTATTTAGGAAAAGGTAATAAAGTTGATAACGTAGAACTTTCACCCAATGGAGATGCGTTACTAGTTGTCGTAAAAAAACAATCAAGTTGGCGAAGTGACACCGATATAATGCCACATTATGTGACTGACGACGCCACCATAGCACCTAAAAAAGTTCGCCGTCGTATAGCTGATGCAAAAGAAGAAACATCGCAAGTTATATACATTAATTTAAATGATAAAACACAAAACACACTAGCGTTTGATTCGCTGCCAGGTTTTGATGAAGATGTATTGGCAAGTGTAAAACAAGAAAATTATGCGCGATTAGGTAAAACCTACGAATCGAAGAACTCACCACGCGCTATTAATTTGATCACAAATTGGGGATTAGGACAAAGCCCAATAGTTTGGAATAACGATGGTTCGCAAGTTGCTATTATGCTTGAAGCGTGGGACAACAAAGATCGCTGGATTGCTACCGTAGATTTTGAAAACAATAAACTGGTGTCGCAGCATCGTTTACATGACGACGCATGGATCGCTTATGCATTTAATAATTTTGGCTGGTTGAATAACGCAAACACGCTTTATTACCTTTCAGAAGAGTCTGGGTACAGCCAGCTTTATAAAAAACCATTAAACGGTAACGCCGTTGCGTTAACTCAGGGTGAGTTTGAGGTATCAAACCCAACAGTTACAAGCGATGATTCTGCTATTTATTACAAAGCTAATGTTGAACACCCTGGTCTATACGAAATTTTCCGTGTAAATCCACAAACAGCTAAAAGTGAAAAAAATACTGATCTAAATGGCATGACCGACTACACGTTAAGTCCAGATGAAGAAAAATTACTGCTTGTTCATTCAAAAATTACTATGCCTAGCGAGCTATATATTGCGGATGCTAAAGCAAATGCAACGCCAACACGTTTAACTAATACAGTATCAAGCGCTTTTTTAGCTAAAAAATTAACTGCACCGAAAATAGTTGCAGTGCCGTCTAGCCATACTGATGCGCCAATATATGCCAAGGTATACTACCCAGCTGATTACGTAGAAGGCGAAGGTGGTAAAAAACGTAAAGCGGTTATTTTTAATCACGGTGCAGGTTATTTACAAAACTCACATATGGGTTGGTCTGTGTACTTTAGAGAGTTTATGTTTCATTCATTATTGGCTGATGAAGGTTACGTGGTAATGGATATGGACTACCGTGCATCTAAAGGGTATGGCCGCGACTGGCGTACAGCTATTTATCGTCAAATGGGCACACCAGAAACGCAAGATTTAGCTGATGGTGTTAAATGGATGGCTGAAAATGCTAACGTCGACACGCAAGCGGTAGGCACCTACGGTGGTTCTTATGGTGGCTTTATGACCTTTATGGCATTATTTACTGCACCAGAATTGTTTCAATCAGGTGCAGCACTTCGCCCGGTAACTGATTGGGCACACTACAATACTGCTTATACTGGCAATATTTTAAATCACCCAGATGTAGATCCCATTGCATACGAGCGTAGCTCACCAATTTACTTTGCAGAAGGTTTAAATAAACCACTGTTGATTAATGCACCAATGGTAGACGATAACGTATTTTTTCAAGACTCAGTTCGCTTAGTTCAGCGTTTAATTGAGCTTGAAAAAGAGAACTTTGAAACGGCTATCTTCCCAGTTGAGCCACATGGTTTTGTGCAACCGTCAAGTTGGTTAGATGAATACCGCCGCATTTATAAACTATTCAAAGACACACTTTAAATAAACAATGTAAAACGCCACTTTGGTTAAAGTGGCGTTTTTATTTAACCTTTAGCCCTATTTTTATAATATTTAATAACAAGCTCGATACCTAACAATGATCCGCCAACAGCGCCAATTAAATGAGCATCTATTGCAACGGTCGAATTAATAAGCTCGCCAATATCCGCACTTGGACCACTCAATTGCTCATATGCTATTTTTACCCACACACCGATGAATAATAAATACCCCGATTTAAGCCCTTGTGTAATATCTTTTACTGCGCCCCAAATAATAACACCGTGTAACAACGCGCTTAAACCTGTATAGATATGTATGTCTGGGCAATAAAAATACACGCCTAAACCGCACCAAAGCGCTAAAGTGATTGTATTTAGAAAGTACCGGGTAGGGGTAGTATACTCACCATGTAATAACCAAATTAAAAAAATCCCGCTTATATTTAACCCCAAATGGGCCCAATTTGCGTGTACAAATTGGCTAGTAAAAATACGCCAAAGTTCACCTTTGTTAACTAATGTTCGGTTAAATTCTAGTAAATTATTTAAATCAAATGCAGCAAAAATAGTGCTAAAAAGTATCAATAATAAAGGTGGTAAAATATAACGAGGCTGTATAGGTAAATTAAGCATTTTATTGTATTTTTTTAGTATTAATTTTTGCATATTGTGCCCGTTTAACTTTAAGATGCCAATTACCTATTGTAATTAAGTGTTTTTAGTATTTTTTATGCATTTTAAACTTAACTCATTATTTGCTATCGGCTTAGGTGTACTGTCTTTGCCGGTGCTGTCAAAAGAACCCACAAAAGTAGAAGTTCGCGAACCAGAAGCTACCACATCAATTAGTTCTAAGCAGATTGTTGTAGGTGACAAATACATGGTTGCCGCGGCAAATCCGTATGCATCTCAAGCGGGACAGCAAATATTAGCAAAAGGCGGCAGTGCAGTTGATGCAGCAATAGCCACTCAACTTGTTTTAACACTTGTTGAGCCTCAGTCATCGGGTATTGGTGGCGGTACATTTATGATGTACTACAACAAAGAAAATAATAAGTTAACCAGCTTTGATGGAAGAGAAACGGCCCCTAAAAATGCGAATGAAAATTTATTTTTAAATAAGCATGGCAAAGCGGTCAAATGGATTGAAGCCGTTGTAGGCGGTCGTTCTGTAGGCGTACCTGGTGTTCTACATGCCTTTGCAAATGCGCATAAGCACTATGGTTTATTACCTTGGGAACAGCTATTTAAACCGGCTATTGAACTTGCTGAACAAGGGTTTGTTGTATCGCCTCGATTACATGGTTTGTTAGCTCGCCAGCTAAATCCAGGTGTTATGAGTATGCCAGTTATAAATGAATACTTTTACCCAAATGGTAAACTCATTGAGGCCGGTGCCGTTAAAAAAAACCAGCCGCTTGCTGATTTATACAAAGCCATTGCTAATGAAGGCATTGATGCGTTTTATAAAGGTGAAAACGCAAAAAAAATGGTAAGTGCGGTACAAAATTCAAAAATTGCACCCGGTAAATTAACTCAGCTAGACCTTGCACAATACAAAAGCAAAGAACGCGATGCAGTTTGTATAAAATACCGTGTTTATAACGTATGCTCTATGGCACCACCAAGTAGTGGCGGTGTGGCTGTTTTACAAATACTAGGGTTACTAGAGCACACAAATATTTCTGCCTTAAAGCCTAACAGCGAACAAGCAATTCACTACTTCAGCCAAGCGTCGCGTATTGCCTTTGCCGATAGAAATGTATACATGGGTGATCCAGATTTTACTGAGGTACCAACTCAAGCGCTATTAAACAAAAGCTACATTAAATCACGCGCAACACTCATAACCGAAAAAGATCAGCATGCAGTTGCCGGTGACCCCGTTAACTACTTAAGTTATGCCCAAGATGATTCGTATGAACTCCCTTCAACATCGCATGTCTCTATTGTTGATAGCTTTGGTAATGCAGTATCAATGACCAGCTCAATAGAAATGGCATTTGGCTCTACAGTTATGGTTAATGGTTATATTTTAAATAATCAGTTAACCGATTTCTCACTTTCTCCTCGTAAAAACGGTAAGTTAGTTGCTAATCGTGTAGAGCCAGGAAAACGCCCGCGCAGTTCTATGTCACCGGTTATGGTTTTTAATGAAGATGGTAGCTTACGTTTAGTTGTAGGATCTCCTGGTGGTAGCCGCATTATTGACTACGTCGCTCAAGTAGTTGTTGGCGTCTTAGACTGGAATTTATCGGTGCAAGAAGCTATTAACCTGCCCCGTACTACTAATCGTAATGATTACACCAGCCTTGAAAAAGGCACCGTTATTGAATCACTTGCACCAGCACTCACTTCACGTGGTCATAAAGTGCGTGTGTTAGACCTAAATTCAGGTTTACATGGCGTTGAAGTGAAAAATAATAAGCTGTATGGCGCAGCCGATCCGCGCCGTGAAGGTGTTGCGTTGTCTGATTTAACTAACAATAACGCCACTTTCAAATTTTAAATTATGTATAATACAAACACGACCTATGTGCGTGTTTGTATTCTCAATGGTCTGACAAGTACTATGTTCATTGCATTTAAATTCTGAGCATTGATAATGACAGATCATAACTTAAGACTCCATTAAAGCCTGGAAATATGACAACAAATACTGATCCTAATTATTTATATATTCATCACTCTGGCCCTGGCCTTATTGAAACGCCATTACTAAACAAGGGCAGTGCGTTTAGTAAAAAAGAGCGCGAAAATTTTAACCTTGCAGGTTTACTTCCTCCACGCTTTGAAACCATCGAAGAGCAAGTTGAACGTTGTTATCAACAATACTCAAGTTTTACCGACAATTTAAATAAGCACATTTATTTACGTGCCATTCAAGATAACAACGAAACGCTTTATTACCGCTTAGTGCGCGATCATCTTGAAGAAATGATGCCAATTATTTACACCCCTACAGTGGGTGATGCCTGTGAAAAGTTTTCGGATATTTACCGCAGCGCACGTGGTTTATTTATTTCGTACGAAGACCGTTACCAAATTGACGACATTTTACGTAATGCCACAAAGGGTAAAGTAAAAGTCATTGTTGTGACCGACGGTGAACGTATATTAGGACTAGGCGACCAAGGTATTGGCGGCATGGGTATTCCTATTGGTAAATTGTCATTGTACACCGCGTGTGGTGGCATAAGCCCAGCATATACATTGCCAGTTATGCTTGACGTAGGGACCAACAACGAAAAGCTTTTAAATGATCCTATGTATATGGGCGCGCGCCATAAACGTATAGCTCAAGACGAGTACGATGAGTTTTTAGATCTATTTATTAAAGCGGTTAAACGCCGTTGGCCAAATGTATTGCTTCAATTTGAAGACTTTGCACAACCTAATGCTATGCCGCTTCTTAAGCGCTACCGTGAAGAAATTTGTAGCTTTAACGATGACATTCAAGGCACTGCATCAGTAACAGTTGGCTCTTTATTAGCTGCGTGTCGTGTTAAAGGCTCAACTCTTAGCCAACAAAAAGTTGTATTTGTTGGTGCAGGCTCTGCGGGGTGTGGTATTGCTGAGCAAATTATTAGCCAAATGGTATTTGAAGGTATCTCTGAAGAGCAAGCTCGTAGCCAAGTATTTATGGTTGACCGTTTTGGTCTGTTAACTAATGGCATGGAAGGTCTACGCGACTTCCAACAAGCTTTAGCGCAACCAACAGACGCGCTAAATGATTGGACTTACAGTGGTGAATACGCGTCATTGTTAGATGTAATGCATTGTGCAAAACCAGACATACTTATTGGTGTATCGGGTCAGCCAGGTTTGTTTACAGAGCAAGTTATTCGTGCAATGCATTCAACGTGTGAACAACCTATAATTTTCCCGTTAAGTAACCCGTCTAAACAGGTAGAAGCACACCCAGAAGACGTCATTAAATGGACTGATGGTAAAGCATTAGTTGCAACAGGTAGCCCGTTTGATCCCGTTGAATATAATGGTGAAACTTTCCCAATTCCACAGTGTAACAACAGTTATATTTTCCCTGGTATTGGTTTAGGCGTTATTGCAGCTAAGGCTACACGCATTACAGATGCCATGCTTAGCGTGTCGAGTGAAATGCTTGCTGAGTCTTCACCGCGAGCAAACAGCGGTAAAGGCAGTTTATTACCTGCATTAACAGAAATTGAAACGCTTAGTAAACGCATTGCATTTGCTATTGCTAAAAAAGCGATTGAAGAGGGTGTTGCATTGGAAATTTCTGACGATGCTCTGTGGGCAGCCATTGATAAAAATTATTGGTTACCAAAATACCGTAACTACAAACGTTGCAGCGTTTAAGTAGTATAAGTAATTTTATGTAACCCTGCGTTACAACACATAACAAAAAACAGGCGCTAGCCTGTTTTTTTATGCTTGTTCATTTATTGTTAACCCATTAGGCTCTTTAATAGAGCTAATGCAAATCCGCGATCATACTTAATTAAGCAAATTAGTATAAAACAAAAAGGATTCTATGATGAACACACTAAAACTTTTTCTCGGCAGCACCATAGCATTAAGCATACTTAGTTTTAATGCCGTTGCCAGCCCAACACCCGATGCACCACACATATATGTGAAAGGGCAAGCGACACTTACTACCATGCCTGATTATGTACAAATGAGTGTGGGTATCACTGAGGTAAATAAAGACCTAATAGCTGCAAAAAACAAAGCCGATATCACTATGGCAAAAGCCATCAAATTAGTAAAAACGTTAGGCGTTAAAGACACTGACATTAACGCAGGGCAAATTAATATACACCGCGATACTCAATACAATCGCCAAACTGGACAGCAAGAATTTATCGGTTTCAAAATTACCCGAACACTAACGGTCAAACTTACTGATATAAGTAAATACCCTACGTTATTACAAAGTTTGGTTAATAACGGCATAAACCAAATTAACAATACCCAATTTTTAGCTAGCAACTATAACGAGCTTCATAAAAAAGCTCAAAAAATGGCAATACAAGATGTTAAAAAAGCGGCTAAAGAATTAAGCGACGACTTTGATGTATCGTTAAAAGGGTTATATAGTGCATCGTTGAGCCCACTTAATGTTCAAACTCAGCCCTATATGCGTGCAAAAGAAATGGTAATGGCGGATAGTGCACCCGGTAATTATGTACCGGATGCGTATCACAGTGGAGAAATTAAGGTAACAGCATCTAGTTACGCTATTTATTTCATTGAGTAGGATTTATTTTGGTGGTGCTCAAAATGTGCCACCAATTCACTACCTTGTTGTTCATTGATGCGTGTTATGGAATTTAACATATTACAAATTTCGCGCCTGTCGTACTCGTTAGTCACATTCATGTTTATGTCATCAACAATAGCGAATAAATAATTAAATAAGCTTTCGCGTGCTTTTTCATTATCGCGAGCTACAAATAAAATATTTTTAAATGCTTCCAATACATTCGTCATTACGTAGGCGTCACCTTTTGCATAATGACGAAGCGGCGAAAAGTTATCATGCAGTAACTCATCAAAACTAGTTTCATGTAAATATAAAAGCGGTTTTTTTTCACTGTGCTTAAACGAATAATTTATATCGTTAAGAGATAGGCGCTCAATCAGTAAAATACTCAGCATATCAATTGATTTAACAGCGGTACCTGGATCGTTAATGCCAGGGCTCATAGCTTTTACTGCTATTTCAGATATTTGTGTTAAACCATAGCGGTAGTGGTCGCTAATGTACTCTTCTATATAAAAAATAAAGCAATCTAATATTTTTTCTAAGAGCTCTTCATCGTGTGTTATATCGACATTACATTTTAAAAATGGATAACCTTTTACTGTAAAATATCCTTGGTTAACAGAAATATATAAGTTTATATCGTGCTCTTTTAAAATTGCACACAGTTTATCTGTTTGCACACCCTTATAGTAACCCTCTGTTTTACTGCTTATGGAGTGCCATGTTGAAAAATCAGGAAACTCACTAACAGGGGCCTCTTTTTGTCTTTTAATGATCGCTTTAAGTTCTTTTTTAGTCTGGCTAAACAAACCATTGAGGACATTATCGACTTGGATAGCGCGTGAAATAGAATGAATAAAAAATACAAATAACCCTAATGAAATCAAGCCAAAAATTAAAGCAAATAAAACACCTATAGACGGTATTGCAGTGCTGCCGCCTTCTAACTTATTAATATTTATAAGCATGATAATAGAGTAAATGATACTGCCTAAGTAAAAGCCGAGCACCATTTGATGAGACTTTCTAGTAATTAAACCGGGCACAACGCGAGGCGATAGACTCGCACTAGCCGAGTTTAAAACCACCATAACCATAGAAAAACTAAATACAGTCAATGAGATAATACTACCTGCAAGCGTACTTAAAATTGTTCGCGCATTTTCTGCGCTATCAACCAAAACCACTGAGATAAAAGACTTCAATTGCTCAATAGGGGCTAAATATTCAACCGACATTGTAATGATGGCAAAAAACAAAAAACCAATAGAAAGCACAGAAGGGTAAAAGCCAATGCTGTTTATCATTTCACGATAACTATCGGCCACTTTGCGAGGAACAAACATATAATCCCTATGATTGCGTATAAAATATGGCTATCACCTTATCATAGTTGAACTTTAAACTTCTGATAAAGCCGTTAATTTATATGTTATTATCTGCACAGCTTAACACTGCGCATACTTAATGCGTTAAAAAAAACTAATAGGAACACACTGTGATTATTTCAACATATGCTGCATTGCTCGCTTTTTTTTATATTTATTTAAGCTTTAATGTCATAAAAGTTCGCAGTACAGAGCAAATATCATTAGGTGATAACGGTAATTCAGTTTTACAGCGTGCAATTAGAGCACATGCAAACTTTATGGAATATGTACCTTTTGCCGTTATTTTATTATTTTTAGCTGAATACCAAGGTCTAGCCAGTCATTATTGTCACCTTTTAGGCGCATCTTTATTAATTGGTCGATTTTTTCATAATCTAGGTATAGTAGAAAAAAACTTAAAGTATCGTCAAATAGGGACTGTAGCTACTTTTCTGGTTATGATAATAAGCGCGTTTGTTTTATTACTCACTCGTAATAGCTAATTAAAGTACAGTACATGACTAAAATATTTGTAATAGGCTTACCAAGAACAGGCACAACTAGTGTGTGCCACGCACTACTAGAATTAGGATTACCAACCGCACACACAGCATACACAAAAGCCAGCTTTGACAATGCAAAAGCTATTGCCGACACTCCCATATTTACTGATTATAAAATGCTTGATAAGCATTACCCAGGGTCTAAGTTTATATATTTGGAAAGAGAAATTGATGTTTGGTTGCCATCCATTAGGCAATTACTCACACGTATGCATACTAATTTAACACGTACAGATGGCGGTTTTAATATTCATATAAAACGGTGTTACTTTGATGTTTTTTCTAATTTATCTCTCGAAAAAATTAGTGATGATAGTTACTTAGCAGACTGTTACAAGCGTCACCTAAATGCTGCACAGTATTATTTTGAAAAAAGACAAGCTGACTTTTTATCGATTGATATTGCAAAGGCGGGGAGTTATCAAAAGGTATGTGATTTTTTAAACATACAAAGTAATAAAACTGATTTTGATAAAATGAATATGGGCGGAAAAGTCACCGCATGGAACGATATTAAACACCCGTTAAAAATAGAGTCGACAGCAAAAGGGCGCATAGATAAACATTTACCTTACATCTCACAACTGTAAATATCTAAATTAAGCCTTAAGAGCATTGCTTTACTAAAACCTATTGCGAGATTTTTATTTTTAAATACGTTAAAATTCCCGCATTATTTTTTAAGTAGTATTTATTATGTTTGAATTAAAATACCAAACGCCATTTGAATGGACCGAGGCTGTACTTGCCGACTTTAACACCTTTTTGCAAGATCATGCGGCTGCTGAAAAAAAAGCATCAGGCATGGCTATTTCAATGCTTTCGCATTACCCAGACAAGCGTAAACTTGTAAAAGCAATGACCGATTTAGCACTTGAAGAGCTTATTCATTTTAAACAAGTACTCAAGCTATTAACTGAACGCGACACAACACTGGGTGATGACCAAAAAGATCCGTACATAAAGCAAATTCGTGCTTTATTTAGGCACGGACGTGATGGCTTTTTAATGGATAGGTTATTAGTTGGCGGTGTAATTGAAGCTCGTGGGCACGAACGTTTTTCATTAGTTGCGCAAGCATTACCTGAAGGTAAAGAAAAAGAGTTTTATGTAGCCATTGCTAAATCAGAAGAAAAGCACAAAAACTTATTTGTAGAGCTAGCCTACGAATACTTTGACAAAGAAGAAGTAGACGTGCGTTTAGAAGAGTTATTAGTTGCTGAGGCTGAAATTTGTAAAAGTATTCCATTTACAGCGGCACTTCATTAATCTTATTTTATTAAATTATAAAACGCAGGCATTTGCCTGCGTTTTTTTATGCCTAGGATTTATTTAAAATGCATAAATAACTATTGGTAGGGTGTTTATCACCTTTTTATTAAGCGATTAACTAGAACGAATAATTTAACAATTAAACACAATACTTAAGTGCTAAATATATATGTATGTATGTATGTATGTATGTATGTATGAAATTAACTTGTTGAATATATTTATAAAATTAAATATATCTGTAACATAAACTTGTTAGGTTTTTATCCTCATTTATACAGGATAAAACAACAATGAAATCATTTATAAATATATCACTAACCTTAACAAGCTTATTATTAGCTTCAACTGCCAATGCTGCCAATTGCTTAGAAGGTTGTCCAACAGGATTAAACAACGGTAAAACAATTGAACGTAGTATTTATACTTTAAAAAATAACCGTTACACAAAATTTGCAGACTGGGTAGCATACCAAGTAACGCCCAATACAATGAGCGGACCATCAAGATCAAGAAGTTGGAAATCAGACCCTGATTTATATTCCCATTATACGCTTGAACCCAGTGACTATACCGATGCATATGCAACAATTAATACTGACCGAGGGCATCAGGTTCCATTGGCATCTTTTAGTAATACAGCCGATTGGCGTTTAACAAATTTGCTTTCTAATATTACACCACAATCTTCAGCATTAAACCAAGGGCCATGGGTTAGGCTTGAAACAGCGGTAAGAAATCATGTTGATGATGGAAATAACTTATACGTAGTTACTGGTCCAATGTACGAATATTACTTTGCAGATTTACCACGAGCAAATGAAAACCATACTATACCAAGTGGTTATTTTAAAATTGTAATGAAGCAATCTGGTAACACCATTAAAGCATCAGCATTTATTATGCAGCAAAGTGCTGGCCGCAGAGATAATTTTTGTAATACCCAAGTAAGTATTGATGAAGTTGAAAGTAGAACTGGCATTAATGTTTTACCTAATTTAACGAGTAATCAGGCACAAACAATAGAATCATCCGTATTTGGTTTAGCAAGTGAGTTAGGCTGTAATTAAAATATCTACATGATTAGCGGTATAAGTTTATGCCGTTAATCATGATTTTAAATAAATAATAGTTAAATAGAGCGTTTTATACGTTAAATAGATAAGCACTTTACCTTACTAAGTAATTAAAATACATTATTTAACATAATATAAATTATAGGTAGTTAAATGTTATTTAATAAGAGCGCATAAATGCACTCTTATTATGTCCAATACTAGACGGTATCGGACATTAAGTCGATTCGTTCGCTATAAAAATTTTTTAATACACAATGCAATTTTCAAATAACTCAATCAATGCTGAGTAAACGTTCTGCGGTATATTCGTTAGTGATTAAACCACTAATCATATTTGATCTTACTGCGCCTAGTATAGCCAACACTTTTTCTTCACCTGCAGCTATTGCATAAATTTGTTTGTTTTCATTTGTTACTAATGGCGTACTCGCAACGCGTTGGTTTACAGTACAATCTAGCAATTTACCATTTTTATCGTATACCCAGCTGATCATTTCACCAACGGCGCCTAAGTCTTGAAGCTCTTTTAATTCATCAGCGTCAACAAAACCATCTATGTGTAATGGTGACTTTTCACCTAAACTACCAATGCCAACAAAAGTTACGTCTGCATTTTTAGCAAGCTTCAGGTTCGCAGTTATATTATGTTGTGCATGAAGTTGGTTTTTTTCTTCAATACTGCGCGGTAAAACTGGTAATGGCATCGGATAATGTTTTGCATTAGTGTGTTCAGCCATTCTAACTACAACATCGTAAGGCGAAGCCGAACCATCTAACGCCATGTTACCTAACATAGCCACTATTTTATGTTGTGGGCAATCAAGTATTGGTAGTTCATCAACAATAGCACGCAAAACTCTCCCTGTTCCCATTGCTAATACTTTTGGCGTTTCTGATTTCAAATGGCGCTGTATCTCAGCGGCACCAGCTTGTGCAAGTCCAACTGTAGATGATGGTTCAGAAGGATCGCTTGGTACCACTTCACATGATGCTAAACCAAATCGGCTTTTTAATTTTTCTGCTAAATCCATACATTTGGCAATGGGGTGATCGAGTCTTACTTTTATTAGGCCTTGGCTAACTGATAAAGCAACCATTCGCTGTGCTGACTGACGAGACACATTAAGCTTTTTCGCTATTTCGTCTTGAGTTTGGCCGGCGACATAATATAACCACCCCGCTCTTGCTGCATCATCAAGTTTTCTTATTTCTGTGTTCGATAATTTTGCCACTTAAACCTCTGTAATTAAGGAGTAACTTGTGTTTGATATTATTAATGGCTTCAAACTTATGCTTTAAGGCAAATATATCATTTATTTATATAATGCCGAAGCCAATAATGAGCTAATAACCAATACCTTAAAGTTAATTATGACTAAATAAGGTATTGGCTCTATTGCTTTCAAACTTAGTTGCTAGCTTTAATCGTTACCCCGTTTTTATCAAACCTGTGTACCTTATTTTCTTGCGCAGTTAAAAATACAGAGTCACCGTATTGGAGCGAGCAATCACCGTCAGCTTTTACGGTCACTGTGCTGCCATTTGTAAGTGTCACATGTAGAAAGCTCTCAGACCCTAAGTGCTCAATTACCCCTACTTTACCTGACCACGTGCCTGTATCTTGCGATATTATAAAGTGCTCTGGTCGAACACCTAAGCTTGACGCTCCATTAGTGTCACCATTTGGTACATCAATAAAGTTCATTTTTGGTGAACCAATAAAACCTGCAACAAATTTATTTACTGGGTGTTGATAAAGTTCCAATGGAGTACCTACTTGCTCGATAATACCGCCATTAAATACGGCAATTCTGTCGGCCATTGTCATTGCTTCAACTTGGTCGTGAGTTACATAGATCATTGTAGTGGCTAAACTTTTATGCAGCTCTGAAATTTCAAGACGCATATTTACACGCAATGAAGCATCTAAATTTGATAGTGGCTCATCGAATAAAAACGCAGAGGGTTGTCTAACAATTGCGCGCCCTATTGCTACTCGTTGACGTTGACCACCTGATAACTGTCCTGGTTTTCGATCTAGATAATCAGTTAAATTAAGGATTTTAGCGGCGTTAGCGATTTTAGTTTCTATTTCTGCAGCGCTTACTTTAGCGCGCTTAAGTGGAAAAGCAATGTTATTGCGAACGCTCATATGTGGGTACAACGCATAAGATTGGAACACCATTGCCAAGCCTCTTTTAGCAGGTGGTGTATGTGTTGCATCTTGCCCGTCTATTTCAATATTTCCGCTTGTTGTGTCTTCAAGCCCCGCAATCATACGTAGTAATGTTGATTTACCACAGCCAGACGGCCCAACGAAAACAATAAATTCACCGTCTTTAATTTCTAAATCTAACGGTTTAATAACGTTTACGTCGTCAAAGTTTTTAGTGACTTGTTTTAGTGTGATGCTGCCCATGTGTGTTCTCCTACTTTACTGCGCCAAAGCTTAAGCCGCGCACTAATTGTTTTTGACTAAACCAACCAAGAATTAAAATTGGCACAATGGCCATGGCAGATGCTGCCGATAATTTGGCGTAAAATAACCCTTCAGGGCTTGAATAACTGGCTATAAATGCAGTTAATGGTGCAGCATTTGCTGCGGTTAATATTAAAGTCCAAAATGCCTCGTTCCAGGCTAAAATTACATTTAACAATAATGTTGAAGCAATGCCAGGTAAGGCTATAGGCAGTAATACATGAAATATTTCTTCGCCAATTGTTGCACCATCCATACGTGAAGCTTCTAATATTTCACCCGGTATTTCTCTGAAGTAGGTATAAAGCATCCAGATCATAATTGGTAAATTTATAAGGGTCATGACGATAACTAAACCTAGTTTTGTATCGAGTAAACCGAAGTCGCGAAATAATAAGTAAATAGGTATTAGCACCCCTACCGGCGGTAGCATTTTGGTCGAAAGCATCCACATTAGTAAATTTTTTGTTTTTTTACTTTGAACAAAAGCCATAGACCATGCTGCCGGAACAGCGATTAATAAACCTAATAAACTTGACCCTAATGAAATAACAATCGAATTCCAAAAATGCGTAAAGTATGGTGAGCGTGATAATACATCTGAGTAATTTATTAGCGTCCACTCGAATGCAAACAAAGTGGGTGTAGCTGATATAGCCTCAGATTCTGTTTTAAAACTTGTGATCAACGTCCATAAAATAGGGAAGAAAATCATTGAACTGACTGTCCATGCCGCTATGGTATAAATAAGTGTTGAACGTGTGTTATTTTTAATACTCATTTTACCCCTCCAAGTTTTTGCCAATTAAGCGCATTAAAAATATTGCTACTATATTTGCAATGATCACGGCAACAATGCCACCTGCCGAACCACCACCTACATCAAATTGCAGTAATGATTGGGTATAAATTAAATAAGTAATATTTGTTGATGAATAACCTGGCCCACCGCTTGTTGTAACCAATATTTCAGCAAATATAGAGAGTAAAAAGATGGTTTCAATTAATATCACCGCAGTCACAGCGCGAGATAAATGAGGTAAAACAATATAGAAAAACTTACTAAATGGGCCTGCGCCATCTAAATCAGCGGCTTCTAATTGTTCGCGGTCTAGTGATTGAATAGCTGTAAGCAAAATCAGTGCTGCAAATGGTAACCACTGCCAAGACACAATTATAATGATTGAAAATAACGGCATTTGAGCAAAAAAGTCTATTGGCTCAAAACCTAACCATATTGCAAAGTGAGCAAACAAACCATTTACAGGGTTCATAAGCATGTTTTTCCACACTAAGGCTGAAACCGTTGGCATAACAAAAAATGGCGCAAGTACCATTATACGAACGTAATTACGTCCCCATATTGCTTGGTCTAATAAAATAGCCAAACCTATACCACCACAAATGGTAATGAGTAACACGCCAGTAACTAAATAAAGCGTGTTAAAAAAAGATTCAAAAAACGCCGGATCAGTTAAAAAAAACTCATAGTTTAAAAAACCTACAAATTCTTTATCTCCAGGAACCAATAAATTGTAATCAATGAATGAAAAATACAATGTCATACACAGCGGAACAATCATCCAAGCGAGTAACAATGTTACGCTAGGAAGAAGCATGAACCGAGCAAGCGTACGCGAGTTAGTTGTTGCCATAACGGTGACCTTAAAAAAGCCAATTCTATTTACTCACTATTAAGTGAAAATCAGAAACCCTTAATAATATGTAAAATCATAAATAGAACTGACATAAAATACAGGGCAAGTTGAGAGCTTGCCCACCTATAATTGATACTACTTAGGGTAACGGGCTTTACGCATGGCTCTTTCAACTAAACGTTGAGATGAGCTTAACGCTTGTTTAACGGTCATTTGCCCAGTTAAAGCGGCTGAAAATTGTTGCCCTACTGCTGTTCCTATCCCTTGAAACTCCGGAATAGCAACAAACTGAATACCAACATAAGGAACAGGTTTTACGGTTGGGTTTTTAGGATCTGCGGTTTCGATTGAATCTAATGTTATTTGAGCAAAAGGCGCTGCTTCCATATACTGAGAGTTACTGTATAAAGATTTACGAGTACCCGGTGGCACTTTTGCCCAGCCTTTTTTATCGGCTACAAGTTGAGTATATTCTTTAGATGTTGCCCAGCTGATAAATTTCATTGCAGCATCTTGTTTTTTACTGCTTGAAGGAATGGCTAGTGTCCACGACCATAACCAATTACCACGTTTACCTAGCCCGTTGTCTGGTGCGAGTGCAAAACCAACTTTATCGGCTACTTCAGAATCTGTTTTGTTTGTAACAAATGCGCCAGCTACTGTTGCATCAATCCATATACCACACTTACCGGTTTGAAATAATGCTAGATTTTCGTTAAAGCCATTAGCTGACGAACCCGCAGGACCTGATTCATTCATAACATCAACATAGTACTGAAGAGTTTTTTCCCATTCAGGTGTATTAAACTGAGGCTTCCAGTTTTCGTCAAACCAACGTGCACCGAATGAGTTAGCCATTGATGTAATCAGTGCAATATTTTCTCCCCAACCGGCTTTACCACGCAAACACATACCATAAACGCCATCCTCTTTACTGGTCATTGCTTTTGCTGCTTTTCTAATAAAGTCCCAAGACGGTGCTTTCGGCATGGTTAACCCAGCTTTTGCCATTAAATCAGTACGGTACATAACCATTGAGCTTTCGCCATAAAAAGGAGCGGCGTATAGCTTATCGTTAACGGTAAGGCCGCTTCGAATAGCGGGTAGTAAATCATCTAAATCGTAATTTTTACCAAGGTTATCTAACTCTGTTAACCAGTTCTGTTTGCCCCAAATTGGCACTTCATAAGTACCGATGGTCATAACATCATACTGACCACCTTTTGTGGCCACGTCTGTTGTTACACGTTGGCGTAAAATATTTTCTTCAAGTGTTACCCACTTCAAATCTATATCTGGGTTTTGGCTGGTGAATTCATTGCTTAGTTTTTTCATGGTGATCATGTCACCATTATTAACAGTAGCAATTGTAATTGTTTCTTTTGCGTAAGCGTTGCTCATTGCCATGATGCCACAGGCAAGCATTAATAATTTATTTTTCATTTTAAATACCTTATCTCAAACAATAAAAGGTGCACTTGTACTTAAAAAAGTTAATTAAAATAGCTTTAATTACGTGAATATTAAGTACTAAGTTGCTGAATATAAGTTAAAATTTAACTGAAATCTCAGATGTGAAACCGTCAAAACCAGCGCCTATTTGGCCTGCAGAGTTAACGCCTTCTTCTTGACTTACATATTCCACTTTTAATAACGTTTTATCGTTAAACCAGTAGCCCGCAGCAACTTGAATACGCTCTACTGTATTGTCTGTTTGCTCAATTAAATCAGATGTATTTTCTGCTTCTGAATAACGAGCTGCTACATATAACTGTTTAGGGATAAGGTATTGTTGTGCTTCAAAAACAAAATATTCTACTGATGTATCACCTTTGATCACACTGTTTGAATCGTACGTTGTGCCATTAGCGTCGGCTACTCCATCGGTACCAAAGTATGTAATTCCTGCAACTGCATTACCCGCAGCATCTGCAAATGTGTAATCATCTGATGATTTACCAACCATGAACACTAAACTTGTATCGTCAGATGGTTGGTATGCTAGATTTAGTTGTATGATTGACTGCTCTAGTCCGGGCATTGCACCTACGTGCGTGTCACGTTCATTTGATGGTGAGGCAGAAAAGTTATAGTTTTCACCATCGCCAAAACGATAGTTTGTTGTAGTTACTCCGTCTAAACTAGCTACACCATTATCAAAGTTTAACTGGTCGCCTTGATTGGCCTTGAAAAGATTTAAACCCGCTTTGAAACCACCTTCAAACTCTAATGTGCCTTGTAAACGGTAATTGTAACCACGGTCTTCTTGGAATGCTTCGCCAAAGCTTGAGGTTGTTATATGGCCAGCCACATTGTATGAGCGAAGAAAACCGCTGTCGTAAGTTTTTGTGTAACTAAGTTGCGCGCCGTTTTCAGCTGTAGCGTAATCAGTTATTCCGTTACCAATTAATGCATTACCTTGGTTATCTGCTCCATCTTGGAATCCTTTGAATTGAAACGGTGATGCACCAATGTTACCAAGCCTAAGGGTCAGATTCTCATCTTCTTTTGGTGTTCCATAAAGGCCAAATAAATCAAACTCAACACCGGCAAAGTCATTATGAAATGAAAAATCTCGGTCGCCGCCACCAAAATCATTTGGTTCTTCAGCTATATCAATATCAGCTGTAATAAATTCGTTAATATGAAATTTAAGCTGTAAATTTGCTCTTACACGGCCAAATCCAGATTCCTGGACTTCATCTTCAGGACGAAACGCCCCCTCTTTTGCTTGAATAGACTGGAAATTTTGCATTAATAAAAAGTCGACATCAACGCGGTCTAAGTAGTCAGAAACATCAGCTTGAGCTGACATAGAGGTAGCCATTGCAGCTGTTAATAGTGAGATTGCGAATTTTGTATTTTTATTTTTAAACATAATAAGCTCTTCGTGTTGTGTAGTGTTTAGTGTGAGTGTGTAGAAAAGCATTATGAGCATTGGATGTGGCTATATATTAAAATCCACCAATGAGCATAAGCTCAACTGCTGAGCATAATCACAGAATGATTTTAATAGGTCAACGATTTTTTATTACAAAACATTTACAAAATTAGAATTGTTAATTTAAAAGTTTTAATATCAATAACTTGTAAATTTATTAGATGTGGTTGAAAAAACGAGTGTGCGGGTGTTTATAAAATGGATAACTTTTAAATTAATTAGAAAGTAGTAGAATTGAGTGTTGTTTTGATATTTTTTAAGCAGAATACAAAATCAACAAAAGTATGGATGTATTGTGATTTTTTAAGCAACGTTCTTGAGGTTATTAAGGTCATAGCTTAATATTAATGTACTTAAGAAGTATTAAAAGAAGTAACTTACATATGGAATTTGTTCGCCCTTTAGAGCCTATCCTCATCATTGACGATGTTAAAGAAATCCGTGATTACCTAAACCAAATATTAACCGAGCTTGGTTATGAAGATATTTTAGAAAGCACGGATTTTAGCTCTGCCAAGCCAGTTATTGATAAAAAATGCCCCAGTGTGATTTTTTTAGATGTAGATTTACCCGACTCTGATGGGACTGATATTTTAGAATTTATTAATATAACCTACCCAAACGCACATGTAGTTATGTGCTCAGGTCATAACAGCTTAGAAAATGTTCAGAATACTTGGGAGCTTGGAGCTAAAGGGTTTATAGCAAAACCTTTTAATGCAAAAAAAGTTGATACCGTAATGAAACGTCTCGAACACATAGAATAATAAAAGGTTAGCATGCAAAGCTCCGTTAAAGCGATTATTGAAGACTTATCAGATGTTATTTTTGGAAAACAAAAACAGATAAAATTAGCACTAACCTGCTTGTTTAGCGAAGGACACTTACTAATTGAAGACTTACCTGGCATGGGAAAAACCACTCTTTCTCATGGTTTAGCGGCAGTACTTGGCTTATCTTATCAACGAATTCAATTTACAAGTGACTTACTACCTGCCGATATACTCGGTACAAATGTATTTAATAGTAACGATCACAGCTTTACGTTTCATAAAGGCCCTATTTTTAGTCAAGTTGTATTAGCTGACGAAATAAACCGTACAGGGCCAAAAACTCAAAGTGCATTACTTGAAGCGATGGAAGAACAACAAGTCACTGTTGATGGCAAAAAGTATAGCCTTCCAGATCCATTTTTTGTTATTGCTACGCAAAATCCTTTATACCAATCGGGTACTTATCCGTTACCGGAATCTCAGTTAGATCGATTTTTAATGCGTATAAGCCTTGGTTTTCCTCAAAAAGAAGCTGAAAAACGTTTAATTTTAAATATGCAAAAACGCGACTACAGCCAACTTCCTAAACGGATAGATAAGCAGCAATTAAAACAAATTCAGGCACAAATTAGTGAAGTTACACTTAGTACTCCCGTTGTTGATTACATTATAGAGCTTGTTAATTATACAAGAAGCAGCAATGCGTTTGCGTCTTCATTATCACCTCGAGCAAGCATTGCGTTAGCTAAGGCTGCTAAATCATGGGCTTATATTGATGGACGCGATTATGTAATTCCTGAAGATATACAAGCAGTTTTTACAAGTGTGTGCCAGCACCGCTTAGGTTTGCATAATGAATCGGGTGAAGCTCAAGTGAATGACATTTTAAATGCTGTGCCGGTTCCGGTGTAGCTTTTATGCCATCTAAAAAATCAAAACGCCCCAACATATTTGCATCTTTAAAACGTACTGTTTTTGATAAATTTTTAAAACATAAACACCAAAAAAATTCAATTACGTTAGAGCACAACACAATCTATGTTTTGCCATCTTCGCTTGGGTGGTATTTTATTATTGTGGCTATTTTAAACTTTGTAATGGGTATAAATTATCAAAATAATTTAATTTTGATCATGTCGTATCTGATGTTCGTGGTCATTGTATTAGCTGTTTTTATGGGCTACAGCAATGCGAAAGGCTTAACAGTGACTTTTGATAAAGTATTACCTAGTTTTTCTCCACAACAACCCATTTTAAAATTATACTTACATAGTAATTCAATCTGCCAATCGCTCTCTATTACCTATAACAATGATTTTAAAGCAAGTACACATCATGATGAAATTTCAAATAAATCGATTAGTAGCAGTTTACCGCTTCCGTATGAAACACGAGGTTGCTACAAATTAGAACGAATAAAAATAGCCAGTAACTATCCTTTTGGTTTGGTATCTGTATGGAGCTATTTACAAGTACAAACTAAAACTTTTGTTTACCCTGCTCACGAATACGTATTAAGCGATGCACACATTTCTTCACAAGATGAAAATACACAAAATGGAATGACAGAAAAGTCGGGAACTGAAGAATTCGACAATCTATTAATTCATCAACCCGAAATGGGCTTAAGCAGAATATCGTGGAAACACTTCGCTAAAACAAAGCAATTATTAGTTAAAGACTTTGTAGATTTTAAAGCGACTGATGCTTTGTTTGATTTTGATTTAATGAGTGGAGCTACAGAGCAACGTCTTAGCCAGTTGTGTTATTTAGTGTGTGAAGCCACTGAGCACAACACCCCTTTCATGTTAAAACTGCCAAGCAAATTAATCAGTATTAATACCGGACAAACCCATAAGCAACACTGTTTAGAATGCTTAAGTTCATTTGCAGGTGAAAAGCAATGATTGAACTTAAAAATGAAAAAGTAATTAACTTCTCTTTGTGTTTTATTTACGCCTGTTTAATTCTATTTTTTACAGCACACCTGCCACTCCCATTTATTAGTGTATTAGCTGGCTTATGCCTATGGAATGCAGTTATTACAGCCAAAAATATCGCAAAGCCTAATGCATGGCTTGCAAACATACTTGCCGCTGGTGCTTTGGGTTTAATGATATTTACAATAGGAATGTCCGATACTGTAATATTGTTTGTGGCCATGCTGTTGTTATCAAGCTTATTTAAACTTTTACAAGCTAAAAATAAAAAGCATTATCAGGTAATTACAACCCTTACTTTTTTTTTATTGTCGTCGGTTTACTTATTTAGCCAAACTATATTTACCACTGCAGTTGTTAGCTTTTTATATGTAATAAATTTTTCAGTAATGGGTTTATTAGAATCTAAACACAACTTAAAAATAAGCGCTAAACAAAGTTCAAAGTTATTATTAATGGCGTTACCACTGGCTGTATTTTTACTGTTGTTTTTACCAAAAATGCCTGCGTTTTGGCAGTTACCCGGACCAAAACTTGCTAAAACTGGGCTTTCTGAGCAAGTAGATCCGTTTGATATTGCTAAATTGTCTAACTCAGATGAACTTGTATTTAGAGCTACTTTTAATAATCCCCCGCCTGCAACACCTTACTATTGGCGTGCAATTATTCATGATGAATTTAATGGTAATGCATGGCTTACGTCTGATTTTTTAAGATACAGTAACCAACAAACAAACCAAAATGTAATATCCGAAAAAAGCATACTTATTGCAAACTATTCAGTCATAGCAGAACCTGCAACGCAAAAATGGCTTTATGGCTTAACTTATTCAACCAGCAATAGTAAAAATGTAAGCGCTAATGCGCTTGGATTATTAAGGAAAAACAGTTACCAAGCAAAAAGCCTGCAATATGATGTGGCAAGTTATCAATTTTCAGTAGATTCACTTAACGAATTTGAAAGAAATAGATATACATTTTTAAGTTTAAAGCAAAATATTAAAACTAATAAGTTTGCTTTACAGTTAAAAGAACAAGTTACCAATGAGCAGGCTTTTTATGACGCATTACTAGCGTACTTTGTAGAGCAAAACTTTACCTATACATTAACGCCGACCCCAATGAGTGGCGATAATACACTAGACCAATTTTTATTTGATAATAAACGTGGCTTTTGCGGGCATTATGCCAGTGCCGCTGCTTATATTTTTAGGGTTGCGGGCATACCTGCACGTGTAGTCAGTGGTTATTTAGGTGGTGAATATAATAGCGACAATAACACGCTTACTGTTCGCCAATATGACGCCCATGCTTGGGTTGAAGTATATTTACAAAATACCGGCTGGACTATTTTTGATGCCACTGCTGTTGTTGCTCCCGAGCGGTTAAATGGATCGCTTTCCCAAAACCAAGAGCTAAACGAAGAATTTAAAAATAATTTAGATTTCGGCTTAGTTAGCTTAAGTAAATTTGCAGCAATAAACTGGTTAAGGCTTGAACTAGAGCAACTAGATTATCAATGGTCTAGTTGGGTGCTTGGCTTTGATCAAGAAAAACAAAATGATTTTTTAAAATCCATCTTTGGTAATAAAAAAAGTTGGATGGTGCCTTTAGTTGTATTAATTACAGCTGGGTTAAGTTTTGCAATTTACTTTGTTTATTTAAACTGGCCAAAAGCAAAACCAGTTAAACTCCCCCCTATAGTTAAAGCCTATAAAGAAGTTTTTGATTGGGGAAATAAAAACAAAATTACATTGGCCGACTCTCTTAGTCCGTCACAACAACTTGATCATATGGCAAAGCAAAGACCTAACGCGTCTAAGGAGCTAATAGAATTTAAACAATTATTCGAAAACAGCCGTTATGCTAACAAACCGTTTACCAAAGAGCGCAAAACCAAAGCTAAAGATCTGATAAAATTAATTAAAAGTTCAAAATAGAGAAAACTATGAATGCTGTTGTTGTTGGCGTGATTTTAATGCTTGCGCTCACTTTGGTTCGTGTCAATGTTATTGTAGCTATGACATTGTCTGCTTTAGTTGCTGGGTTAACTGCTGGTTTAGGAATAAAAGAAAGTTTAGATGCATTTAATTCGGGTTTGTCAGCTGGCGCTGAAATTGCCTTAAGTTATGCAATGCTTGGTGCATTCGCAGTTGCAATATCAAAGTCTGGTTTAACCCGCATATTAGCAGATAAATTATTAGCTAAAGTAGATGCTAGAGGGCAAGGCAGCCAAACATTACTTAGTTATTTTATTTTAATGATTATATTAACGTGTGCTATCTCATCACAAAACTTGGTGCCCGTGCATATAGCGTTCATCCCAATTTTGATTCCGCCTTTGTTGGTAGTATTTAATAAATTAAAACTCGATCGACGTGCCATCGCGTGTATTTTAACATTTGGTTTAGCCTCGTCCTACATGGTACTCCCCTATGGTTTTGGTGGTATTTACTTATATTCAATTTTACATAAAAATCTTGTAGATAATGGCCTCCAAATTGTAAATACCAGTGTTCCCGTAGCAATGATTATCCCTGCGTTAGGAATGTTTATTGGCCTACTCATTGCTGTATTTTTTACTTATAAAAAACAACGTACCTATAAATCGATCACAGTTACTAACCAGAGCAACCATGAACCTATAAAAAATCCAAAAAAAGTCATGTTAGTTGGCTCTTTTGCAGTTATTACCTCGTTAATTGCGCAAAATATAAGTGGCTCAATGATACTTGGCGGCTTAGTAGGCGTTATGATTTTTAGCCTATTTGGTATAGTTAAATGGGAAGAAAATGGAGACGTATTTAGTAAAGGCGTTGCCATGATGGCCATGATTGGTTTTATCATGATATCAGCACAAGGTTTTGCATCAGTTATGCAAGCGACGGGTGATATACAAAGCTTGGTCAACAGCGGTGCAAGTTTGTTTGATGGAAATAAGCCTATAGCAGCGGCGGTAATTTTATTAGTTGGTTTACTTATCACCATGGGAATTGGAAGCTCTTTTTCAACGGTACCAATTATTGCGACCTTATTTGTTCCTTTATGCCTAGAGCTTGGTTTTTCAGTAATGGCAACAGCTGCTTTAGTTGGTACTGCGGGCGCTCTAGGCGATGCGGGCTCCCCTGCTTCAGACTCAACACTTGGGCCAACATCTGGTTTAAACGCAGATGGTCAGCACGACCATATTTGGGATTCGGTAGTCCCAACCTTTATACACTTTAATATTCCACTATTAATATTTGGCTGGATTGCAGCAATGGTACTTTGAGTATCCTAAAACCTTCAATTTAAGAGGCTTATTATGTAATAAGCCTCTTATTCCCTGTTTAATTTTATTCTACATATAATTTCGATGTTAAGATTAACTTTAATACAATTAAAGTACGATGTGTTCTTATGCAGCTAAAATATAAGCACCTACTTTGGTGCTTATATTTTTATATTAATTTTACTTAAACCCGTTAATCATTTTGGCGCAAACAACAGGTGTTGGCCTATGATTATCATCTACAGCAACAAATGTAAAACTACCGCTTATAGCCGAGTGTTTATCATCTTTGTGCATTGTTTCAAGCAGTATATCAACATCTACTTTTAAGCTAGTGTTACCAACATGCACAACTTTGGCTATTAGTTCAGCAAATGTACCTGCAGGTATTGCTTCTTTAAAGTCTACTCTATCAGACGAAATAGTTACCAAGGGCTTACGGCAAAAACGCGTTGCAGCAATAAATGCAACCTCGTCCATCCATGCTAATGCATCGCCACCAAATAGTGTATTGTGATGATTGGTACGCCCTGGGAATACCGTTTTTGTAACTGATGTTGTTGAATCTTTTATACGCTGAGCAATAATTGCATCGCGATTTACGTCTGTCATAGTCTCTACTTTTTGTTGGCTAACGTATCTTGCATTAATAAGCCTGGATCAAGGCGTTCGCCTTTCCAGTTAAAGCGCCAATCTAAATGCGGGCCTGTAACTCGGCCGGTTGCACCAATTTCAGCAACTTTATTACCTTGTTTAACTTTATCACCCACGTTTACATCTAACTTACTTAAATGTATGTAAGTAGAGGTAACACCATGGCCATGATCTAAAATAAGTGTTCCGCCAGAATAATATAAATCGGGTTCTGCAAAAACAACAATGCCACCAATTGGCGCATATACTGGCGAACCAGTTTTGTTAGCTATATCTAAACCAAAATGCGCGCGACGTGGTTCACCATTAAAGTAACGCTGGCTGCCATACACACCCGAAATTCGCCCTTGTGCAGGTTTTAATACTGGGTCTAAAAAGTAAGTAAGGTCTGAATTAACAGCACGGGCATTTCTTACCGCAACCGCTTCTCTGCTTATACGTTCACTTACAGATTTAGGCGGAGAAACGTATTTTTTTGCAACACCCGTTATTTTGTCAATGTTGTAATCACGCTTGGTAATAATAAGATTCTGGGTATGCTTTTTGCCATTCGTATCAACCCAGCTAAGTGTATGATTTGTTTTTGCGTCACGGCCAAAACCAAATACAAAATCACCATTTTTTGAAAGCTTTAACGGTGTGTCGTTTAAACTAACAGACTGCACATCACTAAGCTTTCCTGTTACTAAGCCCCCTTGAGTAAGGTGCCCTTTTAGCTCAACAGCTAACGAATTTACACTAAATGTTGCTAAAACCAACGCTGATAAAAGTGACTTAAGCATAACTAATTGCTCCTTTGCCAACCCCTTCATACGCGGTTATTTTAACATTTTGTTCAGGGTGCTTGGCTTTAACTTGCCCTGCAATATACCCCGCAATACATTCAACGGTTGTGTCTATCGGTAAAATATCACAGCGCGTTTCACTAATGGCCATTTCGAAATAACCTTGAGCTGATGTATAAGCAAAACAAACATCATTATCTCTTGCGCTAATATGCTTTAAGTTTTGCGGTTCTATTTGGTCTTCACTTGTTGCTAGGTATATATCTTCCCACTGCATTGCCCATTCTTTTTGTAAGCGTGGCATGGAAATACCGTCTAGGCTTATACCTATTTGAGAACGATGACCATGAATAATGCGCTGGCAATTACCATCATGTTTTTTAAGACCATGACTATAATGATAATAAAAGCTTTGGCTATGTTCTGGTTTTAACGATAACTCTATTTTTTCTATGTTTGAGGGCAACTTAGGTAAAATAGTATCAACTAAAAATGCAGTTACAGACTCCACATTAATTTCATCGGCATCAATCATACAATAGGCTTGATGCGGTGCACTCATTGCCAAGTGGTGGTTGTCGCCAAAAGTGCAATCTAGTGTTTTGTGCTCATCAAATTCAGTCACTGAACCATTTATGCTATTAGGAATAGCTAAACGGTGATCAATACATTCATCAATAATACCTTTAATTTGTTTTTTAACTAATCCAAAGTCTAACACCATAGACTCGTCGTTAAGTTTACCGTGCAAAGTTAAATCAACAATCCAGCTCTCGCCAACGGCGCCGCGTTTGTTACATAAGTAAGAAAAATCTATCACAGTAAGTGAGTTAACAAAAAGGATCATAAACTTCCTTTAGACTAGTTATAAGACAGCGTTAATTATAATGATTTTTGATTGTAATTGCGCGGTTTTATAAAGCAAAAACCTAACGCATTGTTTGATTGATGATTTAATACTCAATATAGTAGGTATTTAACTGCTCCGAGTTGTTTAGCGTACAAGTGTACGCTAAAGTACGGGCAATTTCTAAGCGAAGATAAAGAGTTATGGAACCTAAAAACAGCTATACAAAAGAAGAATTGATCCTATGTGGTCAAGGTGAAATGTTTGGTGAAGGCAACTGTCGTTTACCTAGCGATAACATGTTAATGATGGACCGCATTACCTCTATAAATGCTGATGGTGGAAGCCACGGTAAAGGTGAAATAATTGCTGAGCTTGATATTGACCCGACCCTTTGGTTTTTTGATTGTCACTTTAAAGGTGACCCTGTTATGCCAGGGTGTTTAGGCCTTGATGCAATGTGGCAACTAGTGGGTTTTTATCTTGGTTGGTCAGGTGGTCCTGGTCTTGGGCGCGCTTTAGGTGTAGGTGAAGTTAAATTTACAGGCCAAATACTTCCAACGTCTAAAAAAGTAACCTACCGCCTTGAAATGAAACGCGTAATTAAACGTAAACTCTTCATGGGTGTTGCAGATGGCACTGTTGAAGTAGATGGCCGCGTAATATATGAAGCCAAAGATTTAAAAGTAGGTTTATTTCAAGACACCACGTCTTTTTAATAGATTTACAATATAAATACAAAAAGGCCTCCAATTTGGAGGCCTTTTTGCTTAAATTTGGGTAATAGTTAGGTTTTATACATATTTCGATTTTCAATTGCCTCTCGCCATCCACCTAACCACTCTGACTTTGGATCTATCTGTTGATAAGGGCATAGCTCTTTAGAACGACCTGCTAAACCTGCTTTGAAACCTTGAGAATGAGCTCTTTCTAAACGATCTCTTTTCTGTCTCTTCATCGGTATTATCCTCACCTTTTTTAGTTATATATTTTGTAGCATAAGTGAAATCTACAATTAATGAATAGTTAATAAAAATGTAAAGTTCAAATAACAAAAACAATTAAATTGTTTGACATTAACTAAGCTGCTGATGCAAAAATGAATTAACATTTAAAGAATCAACCTGGTCATACCACTACAATATACAACTTAAGTATCTATCTAAAACCATTAATTACTAAGTTGCACAATTTGTGTATCAACCATAATTATTGACTAATAAAAATAACTGAAGTTCAAACAAAAATGTAATTCATAAAATATTTTTAAACAGATGAATTTAGTACTTGCACATTAAAAGCCGATCGGTCTAATATGTAGGTATGAACAAAAATAATACAGTATCTCCACGACGTGGCCGTCCTCCTAAAATAGCCAGAGATAACGCCGATACTAAAGCGTTACTTATTCGTACGGGTTTAGAAACGTTAACAGAGTTTGGCTTTAGTGCCACAGGACTCGATACAATATTAAAAAAAGCCTCAGTACCCAAAGGTTCCTTTTACCATTACTTTAAAAGTAAAGAAGCCTATGGCATTGCGTTGGTTGACGCCTACGACAGTTACTTTATTGCAAAGCTAAACCATTACCTCGATCAACAAAATATTCCTCCGCTGGAACGCATAGTAAACTTTACACAAAGTGCCATTAAAGGCATGAGTAAGTACGATTATAAACGCGGTTGCTTAGTCGGTAATTTAAACCAAGAATTAAATCACTTGAGCGACGAATTTAAGAATCGCTTATTGCAAAGCTACACAGCTTGGCAAATACAAATTGAAAACTGTTTAAATCAAGCTAAACAGCAAGGCACTATTTCTAAAACTGTAAATACACAATTAATGAGCGAGTACTTTTGGATTGGTTGGGAAGGCGCAGTAATGCGAGCAAAACTTACCAAGTCAAGTACACCCCTTACGCTATACACTGAAATGTTTTTGCGTGCATTACTTACATAATGCATTTTTATTTACCATTTAAAAGACGATCGGTCTAAAAGGATATGATATGAATAACCCAATTAAAGCCATTGTTATTAATAAAGAAGACAATAACTACAGCGCTTCTTTAGGGCAGCTTAAAGAAAATGATTTACCTGACGAAAATACCACAATAAATGTGTTGTACAGCACATTAAACTATAAAGACGGTCTAGCCATTACAGGTAAAGGTCCGGTAGTGAGAACCTTTCCGATGGTGCCCGGTATAGATTTAGTAGGCACTGTAACAACCTCCACCAGCGATGAATTTAAAAATGGCGATCATGTTATTTTAAATGGTTTTGGAGTAGGCGAAAAACATTGGGGCGGCCTTGCACAAAAAGCAGCGCTAAATAGTGACTGGTTAATTCCCCTACCCGCTGCTATCAGTCCAAAACAAGCAATGCAAATTGGGACTGCCGGTTATACCGCTATGTTGAGCGTAATAGCAATTGAAAAACAAGGAGTTAAACCTGACGATGGTGAAATTTTAGTTACAGGTGCAAACGGTGGTGTTGGCAGTTTTGCTATTTATTTATTAAGTCAGCTCGGCTATAACGTAACCGCCGCCACAGGACGAGTAGATCAAAGCGAATATTTAAAAGAACTTGGTGCATCTCAAATAATTAACAGAGATGAGTTATCAAACCCGGGGAAGCCACTTCAAAAAGAACGTTTTGCCGCAGCTATAGATTCTGTTGGCAGCCATACGCTTGCAAATATTTGTGCGTCGCTTAAATACGGTGGTGTAGTCACTGCGTGTGGTTTAGCTCAAGGCATGGATTTACCCGCATCAGTTGCGCCCTTTATTTTACGAGGTGTTTCACTTATTGGAATCGATAGTGTTATGCGACCAAAAGCAGACAGAATTGAAGCATGGGAAAGGTTAGCTACATTAGTAAAAGCTGACTATTTAGATAAAATTTCAACAGAAATTACACTCGAACAAGTAATTGAAAATGCCGAACAACTCATGGAAGGTAAAATTCGTGGCCGCGTTGTAGTTAATTGCCAAGGTTAGGCTATTTACACTATTAAAGCCTGGTTATTAAATTTATAATGCACTTTGTATTTTAATAACGAGGCAACACCTATGAGCAACCAAGAACTTTTCAGTAATAATCCACTGCAAGGCGTAAAATTAGAACAAGTGGTTGAAGAGCTGGTTGAGCAATACGGGTGGGAACTCCTGCACGCTTACTTGCAGCTTAATTGTTTTAAAAATAATCCGGATATTAAATCTGCTGTAAAATTTTTACGTAAAACCCAATGGGCACAAGAAAAGGTAGAAAATTTTTACCTATACCGCCTTAAAAACTTGCCTAAACCAGATGATGTTCAGTACGAGTTACCGCCGCGTGATCGTGTTATACCGGCCGAACATAAACCAGGTGTACCTTGTGAACTAAGCTTTAGTGACGCAAAACGCATTCAAGCTAAAAAAGCCACTAAACAACGTGCGCGAGAACGCAAACAACGGTCTAATCCAAGTAACCCTTGGGGTAATTAAGAGTGAGTTTAAAAAGCCAATTTTTATTGGCTTTTTTTATGCCTTGTTGTAACTAGTTCTTAGCGTTGCAGCACTATACTATGTAAACCGAATAAGTTAGCTTATTTAAACCTATGTTGCCGTTGTGCCTAGGAACTAGTACCCGCGCTTTTTCCAAAAATCTACTTCTGTTTGTTGCGCTTCTAATGCAACATTAAATGTTTTATCTGCAATTATTTTATTATTAAGCGTTAAAGTCATTCGCCATGGACCTAGCTTATTGCCAATAGGCTCCCACAATGTATCACCAAGATAAAAGTGCCAATCGTTATCTTTAATGTATTCAACGCCTTCAAAAGGCGGCAAAACATCCCCCTCTTCGTTAGGTATGTCTGGATGGTAAATACAAAAATGCAGTTTTTCACCTTTGGCTTTTTTTATATTTACTATCAGCCCAAATTCTACGTCTATTTCAGCAACCACATCAGTAGTGAATTGCTCAATTTGTGGAAGAGCCTTGCTACTACTATCCCAAGTTGAATAAATACCATAACTCTGGAGCGTAACGCTGGGTTTTAACTTTGCCATTTATCCAACCTGTACTTACTTATATACCAAAATTTTATAATAAACCGTTGGTTTAGTCTTATATAAAAGTTTACTTACATAATTTTCATTTATATTTGCACATTGCTTGCACAATTACAGAATAATATTTTGATCTCTTTATCAGAGAGTTCAAAGTTATGAGTACATCCCTAGTAAATAGTATTTCTAAAAATTCAGTTGCACAATTTAAGCTAATTGTGTGCTTTACTGCAATATCATCACTTGTTGCATGCGGTGGTTCTGAGCAAAATACTTCAATAAGCGACGTAATAACTGACAGCACAACAGTTGAAGGTTCAAATGCTGATACAAATGGTTCTACACACAATGTTTTATGTGAGTATGCTTACAACGAATACAACAACGCTGACTCTGTGCAAACAACAAGCTCAGCTGACTGGACATGCACAGGCACAACGCGTGACATTATTGCTAATGGAATTCCTGACCACGACGTAGGCACTTTTCCTAATCCGGCTAACCCCAATACCATCTCAGAACAATCAGTAAATGAAAGCTTTACATTAACACCGATTCAATCATCATCCGCTACAATGATGGGCGGCCCTCGCGGTATAACAGGGCTTGTTTTAAATGGCGTTAAATTTGATGCCGGCACAGGTGGTAGCTGTGATGACTCAGGTGAAATTTGCGACCTAGGTGATAATAGCGGCAACTGGAATATAGAAGCTTTAAGCAAAACAACATTTAGTTTTGGAACAGATGCTAACAATGCCCATGTGCAACCAGATGGGACGTATCATTACCATGGAATGCCAGAAGGGTTTATAACAATGCAAGGCGGTAATGAAACAACCATGACATTAATAGGCTGGGCTGCAGACGGCTTCCCTATTTATGCACGTTATGGGTACTCAGATTCAACCGATGCCACTTCTGAACTCGTTGCAATGAGAGGCAGTTACCAACACGTTACCGCAGTCAGTACAAACAGACCTTCTACCGACATTTACCCATTAGGAACATTTGCACAAGACTGGGAATACGTTGCAGGTTCAGGCGATTTAGATGAATGCAATGGCCGTATTGGCGTAACACCGGAATTTCCAGATGGTATTTATCACTACTATGCAACTGACACTTACCCGTTTTTTCAGCGTTGTGTAAAAGGAGAGCTTTAAGTTATGCGCCTTTCAAAATTAATACATAACATTGGGGTAATTATTATCGCTTTTTGTATATCTCAAAAAACACATGCTCACTTAATAGTTGCACAACATGGCACCCTTAATGTGGTTAAAGAGCATGTGTTTGTTGTGCTGTCGCTTCCTGCGTCGTCATTATTAGGCGTTGACGAAAACAACGATGGGACACTTTCACTCACTGAATTTAATAAATATCGTAATCACATTAGTAAACAAGTTAAAAAGCACGTGTATTTGTCTGATCAGCAATATCGCTTTTCGATTGAAGGGCTGTTATTACATCCAGAAGTGGCGCACAGCGGTAACAATACATTTGTTGATCAAATTACCATTACCGGCAGATTCACACCTCTAATGACAAACAATATAAAATTCAATATTAATTTATTTGCCAATAACCGTAGTAAACAAACTTATAAAATTACCGCTACCAACAAACAGCAACAGCTTATACATCAATTTGAGCTAGAGCCATTGTCTCCGTATAGTGAGTTATTTTAAAGTATTAGGCTGATTTACCAAGCCAAATAAACCCATTACAAAAGCTGACACGTTATACGCGTTTTGGGTTTTTAGGAAAGAATTGCTCAGCTTGTTGTGCACACAAATCAAACTCTCGTGTATTTTTATAGGGTAGCTTCATAAAGCCCGCAACGCCCACATCGGTAATGTTTACAGCATATTGCATTAGTTTATTTAACAAACGTTTAAATTCGGCCTCTTTTGTCGAGTCGAGTAGCCTGTAGTAGTGGTGAATTTTCATTCTGTCGGGCAAGGCTTCAAAAATAATACAGCCGGTATGGTGTATTTGGTTTAGCTCAAATACACATTTAATAACTTTTTTAGGAAGCTGTAATTGCTCATCGGGATCTTTACCATCTTCAAAGTATGAATGTGGTCGGGTTATTTCGTTAGCTTTAACACTCACAACTTCATAATCTAGCTCAGGAAGACTATCAAACTTAAATGCACCGGTGCCATCTCGCTCTAATTGAATGGTTTTACGTGCATCAAATAAACAACATTTAAATAGCCCTTTTTGGTTAATTGCTTGGGCTAACATCACTGTATTGTTTATTGAATCTGTAAATGCTTTGCCTAGTGACTCATCATGCATTATTAATGACGACTCAATAAACAACGATTCATCTTTCCAATGAAAACTAAGCCCGCCCACTGCTGGGTATTTCGCAAGCCGACTTATGGAGGCCAAAAATGCTTTTTCGGTGTCGCCAGTATCAAATAAAAATTCTTTGTAGTATCGGTCTAACTGGGCATCATTTACATCTAGTAACTGTTGGTTGTGGTCAGCTTGGCGTAAAAACTGTTTACGCGAGCTATAAACTACGGTATCTGGCGCTTCATCGGTTCCGTACCAAAACGGGATAGCGGCTTTTTGCTGTGTTAATTTAAGATCGGGTAAATACGCTTTTGCCATTGTTGGTATATTACGTATAAAGTAATCGCCTGCAGCATCACGTACTGTTTTACTTTTACTGAGCATGCCATCTATAACGTTAGCGAGCTCTATAGGTAGCCCTAAAGAAATTGCAGGAATAGCCTGCGCACCAAATCGGCAAGACTGTGCAGACGCTAATGCATATAAAGTTGCTGCAACACCTTGCTCATCAAACCGCGGGGATGATTGCTCACCCGACATTTGCGCTTCGCCTATAAAGTACACATCTCCCATACGTGCATTGGTCGTGCTTAAATCTCCCGACATTAAATCCATAAAGTTACTGGCTACGGGCTCACCGTTACTGTGTAATTGGGCATATACTGAACTCCCCCAATCAACTAAAGATAAAGCGTCTGTTTGCGCATCCCACACCAAATTTGAAGGTTTTATATCTCCATGCACAATTGGTTGAGCACTTAAGCCATTTTTGTGGTTACTTAAATCAAGTAACACATTACGTAATTTAACGGCTAATGCCATTATTTTAGCCGCGCTAAATCGCCCCTCTTTAAGCGACACTTTTTCAAGGTCTTCTCCCATGGCGCGCGCCATCATTAAAATGCCCTGCTTTTTAATGCGCTCAAACGCATAAAATTTAGGCACCAGCGGATTATTAATTTGTGAAAGCATATACGCTTCGTCTTCAAGACGGTCACGTACACTTTGAGCAAGCGTAATTCGTGAAAACTTAAACACCCAAAGCAAGCCTTTGTCGTCTTCACCTGCAAATACAAACCCAAATGCACCTGAGCCAATCATTTCTACATTTTTATAACCAAGCAAAGTAAGTTGTTTAATACAAATATTAAGCCACTGGCGATGTTTTTTAGCATCACGATGCGACAGCAAATATACGGATTGCTCTTCGTTAATGTAAAAATTTCGAATTTCTTTGGCTTTCAATACAGGCTCTCTAATTATGTGATTACTGGTAAGTTTTAAACACACTGATTATTAGTTTTATATAACGACATTACAATAGCACCAATATAGTTTTCAAACTTAAGCCTTATTTGAACAATAAAACACTCAATGTTGCATCCAAAAGGTTTACTTAGTCGTTTTAATTTAAACAGCACTGAATAGTAAACATAATAAATAGGACTTTAAGGATGAAAACATTAGCAATTTTAACTATTGGCACATTATATAGCGGTTATGTACATGCCAATATAGAAAAGCTGACTGTATATGGGCACCGTGATGGTTTAATTGGCGAATCAATCAGTGCCTCTAGCGGCATTATTGGCCAAGGTGAAATTGAGCAGCGCCCAATGTTAAGAAGTGCTGAAATGTTAGAGCTCATACCGGGGATGGCGGTTACTCAACACAGTGGCTCAGGTAAAGCAAACCAATACTTTATTAGAGGATTTAACTTAGACCATGGAACCGACTTTGCCACAAGTATCGATGGTATGCCTATCAACATGCGTAGCCACGGACATGGCCAAGGTTACACCGATCTAAACTTTATAATTCCCGAATCTATTTCTACCATTAACTATCAAAAGGGGTCATATAGCGCAAGCCAAGGTGATTTTTCAAGTGCTGGTAGTGCACAGTTTAAACTGGTTGATAATGTTAAACATCAGCAAATAGAACTAAGTATTGGTGAAGATAACTATAAACGCGCGGTAGTACTTGGCTCAACTAACCTTACAAAAGGTAAACTTATTGCGGCTGCTGAGTGGCAAGGCTACGACGGCCCTTGGGATGACATAAACGAAGACGTGAATAAAAAAAATGCCCTACTACGCTATGTTGGTAAAGCATTTAATGGTGACCTATCAATAAGCGCAATGGCATACGACAACACATGGAACTCAGCCGATCAAATTCCACAGCGTGCTGTTTCGCAAAATTTAATAACACAATTAGGCTCGCTCGACACCACCCTTGGCGGCAGCTCTAGCCGTTATAGTTTATCGGGTAATTGGCAAGGGGAGCATTTGAAAGCCAGCGCTTATGTAATAAATTACGATTTAAACCTATATTCTAATTTCAGTTATTTTTTAAATGACCCAATTAATGGCGATCAGTTTAATCAGCAAGATAGCCGTAATATTTATGGCACCACTTTAAGTTATCAGTTTGAAACTAAAACATCAGGCATAAACATGCAACACACTGCAGGGCTTGAGCTTAAACACGACGATATAGATAACGTTGGGCTTTATAACACTAAAGCCAGAGAGCAGTTAAGCACTGTAAGGCAAGATGCACTAAAGCAAACGAGTTATTCAAGCTTTTGGGAGTCTAAACTTTTATTTACCCCAAAACTAGAAGCAACAGCAGGTGTAAGGTACGACTATTTTGATACAAATGTAACCAGTATTACCGCCGTAAACTCAGGTAAAGCAAGTGATGATTTAATCAGTTTTAAAGCAAGCTTAAATTATCGCTTTACTCAATTGCTAGCTGCCTATGCAAATTGGGGGCAATCTTTTCACTCTAACGATGCGCGCGGCTCCACAATAAATATCGACCCAGTAACAGGTGATCAAGCCGAACGAGTCGATCTATTAGTAAAAAGTGAAGGCGCTGAAATTGGAATACGATTTGCTGATGAAAAAAAATATAATATGTCAGCTGCGCTCTGGTGGTTAAAACTCGACTCAGAACTATTGTTTGTCGGAGATGCAGGTAATACAGAGCCAAGTGATGCGTCTAAGCGGTATGGGTTAGAAATGAGTGCCTATTACTGGATTAACGACCAATTTAATATTGATTTAGAAGCCTCGTTTACACATTCTCGCTTAGATATAAATGACAATAACAATTACATAGAAGGCGCTGTACCCGTTGTAGCAAGTACAGGTTTAAATTGGCACTTAAGTAAACAATGGCAATCATCGATCAGGGTACGCCATATTGGTAAACGCACATTAACAGACGACGGTGATAAGCACTCAAACCCGCTAACGGTAGTTAATAGCTCTGTGAGCTATAAGCAAACCCATTGGAAAGTAGACTTTGAATTACTTAACTTGTTTAACAGTACCGACCACGATATAGATTACTATTATGCATCGCGTTTAGCCGGTGAGCCCGCTCAAGGCGTTGAAGATAATCATTTTCATCCTATTGAGCCCAGAACTGCACGCCTAACACTTAGTTTATTGTTTTAGTATTTATTAAAGCAACAGCTACACTGTATATAAACACAGTGCAGCTGTAAATGGGTACTTATTTGCTCATTTCGCCTAACCGGTTTCTTTACTTTTTGATGACCCAAACAGTACAAATACATATAATTTAAATTTCAATAACTTAATTAGTAGTCGTTTTAGGCGCATTTCGCTGCGCGGGGTTTGTTTTAAAGCTTGCAATCATATTATGAGGGTTTTTACATTCAGACTGTATTTTAGCGGCCTCAGCCCACCATATTAATTGATTAAATGTACGAGAAAAATAGTTAAACCACGAGGTCTGATCATCATCAGTAGCAAACTCTCCAAGCTCGTTAAACACATCCTGTGCCTTTGGAACATGAATCATCGACGATACTGGTAAACACCCAAGTTCTGATAAAAAAGTGCGCATACTAATTGCAGCACGAACCCCACCCCACTGCCCAGCAGAATAAGAAACAATCGCACTGGGTTTATACGAAAACAGTGAACTACCAAAGTGATTGAGAAGATCAGCTAATGCAGGGCTCATAGAGTGATTATATTCAGGGCTGATCATTATGTAGCCATCAGCAGATTTAATTTTATCGGCCAAATTGTTAAGTTTAGTGGGGGCATTGTGCTGTGTATATGAAAAGTGGGGTTTAAATACAGCGTCGTTTGGGTAATCTAACGCATCAATTATTTCAAATTCATGTTCACTAAAGTGTGACTGCAAACACAATAAACATGCTTTACTAACTCTACTTCCAAGACGTACTGGTTTAGGGGGGGAGCTCTCACGCACAGTGCCTAAAAACAATAAAAACTTCATAATATAACTCCATGTAAATATTTTGTTTTACATTAAGCCTAGTATCACCGACATGCAAATAAATTTATAACGTATTTTTTATGCCGTTATACGTCGCTCTTAATTGCCGTTTCAGCTTATCGCACTTAACTAAGTACTCAAAAATAGGTAAAAAACAGTTTTAAATTAATCTTAGGTGAACGATGAAACACATAATTAAAGCCTCTCTCTTAACGCTAGCAATAAGCGCTAGTTTAAATACACACGCAGCACAGTTTTCGTTTTCTTCTAAAGTAGACAACGATGCACACACATTAATTGTGTTTTATAGCCAAGATGGAAAAAACAACCAATTTAAAAAACTCGACAAACAATTTAATGGACAGCTGCAACGTATAATTGATGTTGAAAACTTTGAAGGTAAATACGCCAAAACAACACAGCTGATTGCCCCACTTAATAGTAACTACAAACGTATATTAGTTGTCGGAACTGGTAAACAAAACGAGTTAAATAAAGCACGCATTGCTAAATTAGGCGGAAACGTGCACGCTCAATTAGTTAAATATAAAGCAAATACCGCCAATGTATTATTTGACGATGTAACGGGTGTTGATGCAAACCATTTACTAGCTGCAAACTTTGCGCATGGCGCAAACCTGCGTGACCATCGCTTTGAAAAATACAAACAAACACCTAGCACGCAAACAGTGACTTACTCGTTTGATGTCGATAGCACAAAAAAGACGAAAGCGACGTATAACCAGCTAGAAAGTATTCAGGCCGGTGTATTTTTAGCACGCGATCTTACCTCTGAAGTAGCCACTGAAATGACGCCAGTTGATTTTGCAAATGCTGCAAAAGAGCTTGAATCGTTAGGCGTGACCATTACAGTTTTAAAGCCTGAACAACTTAAAGAGCTTGGTATGGGCGCATTAGAAGCCGTTGGCCGCGGTAGCGATCAGGGTGCTCGCTTAGTCGTTGCCCATTATAAAGGCTCTAACGACGATCCCATTGCATTAGTAGGTAAAGGTATAACATTCGACTCGGGCGGTTATAGTATTAAAACAGGTGCATCTATCGCGCGTATGAAATCAGACATGGCAGGCGCTGCAGCTGTACTCGGTACGGTTAAAGCAATGGCTATGGCCAAAGCCGACAAAAACGTTGTAGCTGTAATGGGTATGGCGGCAAATATGGTTTCGCAATTTGCAGTAGCGCCTGGCGATGTTGTTCGAACAGCTGAAGGCTTAAGTGTTGAAATACTCAACACCGACGCCGAAGGCCGTTTAGTTTTAAGTGATGCAATGTGGTATGCACGTAAGCACTTTAACCCAAGCATAATGATTGATGTAGCTACGCTTACTGGTTCAAAAATTCGTGCCGTTGGTAACGAGTATGCGGCTGTTTTCTCAAAAGACGACACACTCGTAAATCAGCTAACACTTGCTGGCGAGCAGGTAAACGAAAACCTATGGCGCTTACCATTAGGTTATAAAGATATGCTTAAATCAGACATTGCCGACATAACAAACGTAGGGTCTGGCGGGCCTGGCGCAACCACTGCAGCAACTTTTTTAGAGCATTTTGCGGGTGAAACGCGTTGGGTTCATATTGATATAGCAGGTAACGCGTTAGTTAAAAAAGGAAAAGGTGAACTATCACCTGGCGGCACAGGCTATGGTGTACGCTTGTTAAGCGAATGGCTATTAGCTAACTAATTATATTTTACGCCAAAAGCCCACGCTTTTGGCGTTTACTCCACTAATTAAATATAAAGCGACTCGCTGTTACACCAATAATAATGCCTACCACTAGTACAGCAACCATATAACCCCCCCCTTTACTCTCACCACTATGGCTTACTTCTTGAGGTAGATGTGCATTGGTGTCTATTTTAGATTCTGTATGTAGCGTATCATTATGTTTATCCAAGCAAGCCTGTTTGGGATCATCAATCGTTGGATCTAGATTTATTATTTCGTTAAGAGTGGGTGTTTCAGTGACTGAGCTCTGAATATCATGGGTGTTAATTTGGTCTACGTCGCTGGTGTTATTTTGAAATTCAGGTTTATCACTCAAAGGGGCTTGTATTAGCTCCTCGGTTATTTCGTCATATTCAAACTGCATCACCACTTGGTTTGAGCTAACCTGTTCACCTTCATTTATATTTATCTTGGTGACAACTCCGTTAGCCATGGCAACAATTTCAAGAACAACTTTATCAGTTTCCACATCAAGTAATGTGTCATCTTTTTTTACGTGTTGCCCCTCAGTCACATATATTTTTGTAGCCAAAGCAGACATTGTTGGTTCGGGTAAATGAGGTATTAAAACATCACTGTTCATCGTTCTTCCTTGCTTAATAAATGTAATAAGTCTACTAATACAGCCTATCAAGCCCTTTGATTGTTAACAATAATTTTTTAATACGTACAGTCCCTATTAATTTATTTATCCCTTATCAAATTTTTGTGCAGCTTGTATTAAGGCGTCACTGTAAATTTAGTTAAACCAATTAACTGGCCTGATTCAGTCATAACCTTAACTTGCCACTTTCCTGCCGCGTTTTGTGGAAAATTTACTTTGTGTGTCCATGCTCTGTAACCACTTTTACGCCCACCGCTGATATTAAGCGCTATTTTATCTACCTGCTTTTTATTGTGTGTCCATACATGAAATATCTTTTCGTTTAACCCTCGCGGTGCTTTTACCGCTGTCCATGTATAAAGCCCTTTTGCGTGTAACGAGCGTTCATTTAACGAGTTAATATTTCCTATCGGTTTTTTACTTTGCTCATTTACCTCATGCGCTAATGTAATACTTGTTAGGTGCAGCGCGGCAGGTGGAACAAAGCTTTTTAATTGCCATATGCCTACACTCAAACTGAATAAAAATATTGCTAAAATAGGTAAACGCCACCATGGCGCATTAGGCATTAAATTAGTAAGACTAGGTAATGTTAATACAACGGCTATAACTAGTGCAGCAGCTAAACTTTGACTGGTTGTTAAGCTAAACAAAATAGGCAATGTAACAAGTAAAACTACAAACAAAGCAAAGTTATGAAACACCGTAAATAGCGTTCTATTTTTAGCTAATTTTTTGTAATAGAAGGGATCAATAACCGATGCAACCGCACATAAAATAATAAGTGATGTAAATACTGCTTGAGGATGGTCCCACTGGGTAACAACTAAAAAAAATGGCAGCGCAAAAAACAAACTCTCTTGCTGAATCATTTGTAGAGCAAAGCGTGTTACATTAGGTGAAACACTCACACCAAATCGTTCTTCAACTTTATCACGAAGCCAATTATCTACAATTAACCACAACCAGCTTATAAGTAAAACTAAAGCAACAACTTGCGCAAACGACTCCTTTCTATCAACTAGCACGTAGCTTGCAATACCAGAGCAAAACGCTAAAACAGCCAGTAAGCCAGGTCGTTTTTGCATTACATTAATAAATTGAGTAATCAACGATTTTATTTTGTTCATTTGTTCATTTGTTCGCTTTGTAAGTACCAAATGCACTTTATTATTATGAAGTTAGTTATAACAGATTAGCTAAACAAAAATGAACAGAACATAGATAGCCCAATAATATTAATAATATTGAGTAACTAAATAAGAGCGCAGGACAGTTTTTGGTAAATTGTTTATTTGCTCAATTACAAATTATGCAAATAAAAATCTATTGTACACTCACAAAACCAACACAGTTTATAAGGACGGTACTAATAACAAATATTCAGGATAAATATAAAGCGTTCTAACTAAGGCCTTTGAGCAACTGAACGGTAAATGTTGTTCAAACAAAGGCCCAACTAAAAACAAACCACGTTATTGATTTGTGGTAGAGCTTTTTTTAAATTGAGATAAACCCCAAAATAGTATGCCAGTACCAGCACATGAAAGAAAAAAGAATAACCCCAAACCTAAAGGGGAACCCCAATTTAAAATATGATATATAAATTCCATACCCTTGCCTTCAAAAATTGAATTTAGCAAACAGTAACCCAATAATTATAAAAATACTAACTAAAGCTTTTAAAGCTAAAAGAGCAACATTTGGTTCTTTGCTGCTAACGCACTCAAATAGTTTAATTTAAAAAACGCAACGTTTAAGGATGTACCAGCTAAATATCAGTCACCAAACATTAAAGGCAAATTTAAAGGTCGGCTCCGTTCATTTTATTATTTCTAGTATTTTGGCAAACGCATTCGCGATACCGTATTATCAGCCAAAACATAATGGTGAAACAAAGCCGCAGCCGCATGTAAACCTATTACGTAATACCCCACTTCCCCTGCGGTTTCATGTATCTCTTTAATACTTTTAGCAAGTTCAAAGTTTTGAGCGGCCAAAGAAGGCAACTCTAAACCAAAAAACGAGATGGGTTTACCTGCTAAACTCAAAATTAGCCAACCAGCTATAGGCATAGCAAACATAAAAACATACAGCGCAATATGAACAAATGTAGCTAATTTATTTTGCCACTTTGCAGGCTCAGGTTGTATAGCAGGTGCTGCACCACCCACTAAACGCGCAACTAACCTCACACTAACTAAAGTTAGCACAGATAAACCCAACATAAAGTGCCACATTTTAAAGGCATCACGGGTTTCGGTGCCTTTATCAAATAATTCGCGAAGTTCAATACTGCCGTATACGGTAACAATTAAAATAAACATAAGCCAGTGTAAGGCTATAGAGAGTGTATTGTAATGAGTCGTTGTGTTTTTAAAATTCATAATAACTCCTAAAAAACGAATTAAAGTTAAAAGCTCACTTATGCGTATGAGTACATGTTTACAGGCTAATTAATCACTCACTGCTTAATGATCTAAAACATAGAATGAGTTACAAACTAATGAGTTACTAAGTCAAATTAATGGTTTAATGATTCTGGAATTTAAGTATTAGTTACAATAACTGAGCAAACTTAAAATAAACTTAAATACTAGGCATAAAAAAACAGCAACCTAAAGTTACTGTTTTAAAAAATCAACGTGTGTTTAAAAGTAATAAACCGCTAAAATTGAATGAATTTCTAGGTCTTCAGTCTTTGTATACTAACCAGTGCTTGTACAGTTCGCTCTTTAATGCCTGAAGTCAAGATTTGACCCCTTTGGTTCTAAATAGTAGGCATAAAAAACAACAACCTAAAGTTACTGTTTTAAATATCAACGTGTGTTTAAAAGTAATAAACCGCTAAAATTGAATGAGTTTCTGAGTCTTCAGTCTTTGTTTGCTAACCAATACTCGTACAGTTCGCTCTTTGATGTCTGAAGTCAAGATTTGACCCCTTTGGTTCATACTTTGGTTCATATGTTCCCTTTAAATATAGACATAATGACTCCCACACGGTGTTAGCCTCCGCTTTTCGTGGGTTAGCTTAATTCAAAGCCAGAGCCATAATTAGTTTGTCAATTAACTAAACAGCAGAGGCTAACATGAATAAACATAGCATA
>Ga0209712_10000055_pt1 | contig 93643 bp, 91 predicted proteins | sample ArcOceMetagenome_FD_187443 | JGI IMG/M metagenome (GOLD analysis project Ga0209712, IMG submission 187443) | Marine eukaryotic phytoplankton communities from Arctic Ocean - Arctic Ocean - Greenland ARC118M Metagenome (SPAdes) (version 2) | ecosystem: Environmental > Aquatic > Marine > Oceanic...
TTTAAAAATTTTGTATTGGCGTTGGCGTTTACCAACAAGGTGGGGGAGCTTGCCGAAAGTGAAGGGCATCATCCTGATTTGTTAACGGAATGGGGAAAAACCACTGTAACGTGGTGGAGCCACAAGATTAAAGGCCTACATAAAAACGATTTTATCATGGCAGCACGAACCGACACCTTACTTTGAATTTACCCTATGGTGGAGCCAACTCTTAAGATCACCAAGCCTACATAAAAACGATTTTATCATGGCAGCACGAACCGACACCTTGCTTTGAATTTACCCTATGGTGGAGCCAACTCTTAAGATCACCAAGCCTACATAAAAACGATTTTATCATGGCAGCAAGAACCGACACCTTGCTTTGAATTTACCCTATGGTGAAGCCAACTCTTAAGATCACCAGGCCTACAAAAAAATTCTATAATGGCGCAAGAACAGGCCAGTGCCTATAAAAAGTAAGATAAAAAATTAGCGCAGCAGTCTCACTTTTTTGATGACCATGGCGGCGCCTTCACAGGTTTCAGTGGTTAGCGTTAAACCTCTGCCAGAGGTTAACGCTTGCAACGCCAGTTGAAAGCGCATGTTTTGCACTGTTTCGTTATCGCTATACACCCGATAAATATTCGATTGTTTACCACCGCATTTATGTAGCTTGTTACCAGAGCGAATATCAAATGGCGCTTCTTCATCATCTTTAGCAGACTCAATAGAGTTTACTAATACATCTCGAATCACCTGCGCTTCAGTGGCGCAAATATTCAAGAATAATAAAAGAATCAGAACAAAAAACTTCATAGATAAAAAACGCCTTCTTTTCGTCTTTATTTTTAAATAATACCCATCATTTTTCTGTATCGACATGCCCTGTAAAAACTAAAGTTTGTAAAAGGGTTTTTGTTAAATCAAACACTTACTTTTACTAAAAATTAGTAAACAGACTTGGGTTAAATTTTTCTCATGGTCTATGCTCAGGTAAGCGTGTATGGCAAAAATGGATGATGCCAAGAATGATGCATGGATACAGACTTTATTCTAAGAAAAAAACGACAAGAACCGTAAAAGAAACAGCGCTTTTGATGCTCTTTTACGTCATCTTTACGTCACTATTTTCCTCAGATGTATTTTCAGAAACCCGAATGGTTGAGTCAGGCCTGCCAAGTTTTGGTGTGGCCCCCAGTCAATACGCGGGTTTTGTCCGGTTGCTGGATGATGAAAGCATGCTGGTGCCAGAGGAATTACTGGATCTAAATCCCGACATTAAACGCATCGCGTTTTATCACAATGGCGATCGCCTGCATCGCAGCATTTCCAAGCAAGTGCATTTAATGATTGAAAACAAACTACTTGGTAAGTTTATGGGGCTTGGCCGTTTTGAAGTAGTGGATTGCATTGAATGTCGCACCACTCGGGTAAATTTTGAAAACTCTCGTATGCACGTTAGTCAAAGTGCGCAAAGTAATCAGGACTTGCGTCACCTTTCAAAAGAAGTGCGCGTCGATGCCTTTGTTTTATGGAGCGCCAGTGTGCATGAAGATAAATTCACTGTGAACCTGCGCATGGTGAGCTCTAAAAGTAATGAACTGGTTTGGCTAAAAGAATACGCGAAAAAAACCACACGTGAAGAAGAAGAGCTTGAATTCGAAACCATTCAATTAGAATTTTTAGTCAGTGCCCTTGGTGTTGGCAGCGAACGCAGCGGGGTAGGTGCCACTGCAGATGCAGAATTAAGCAATGTCACAGGGTTTGGTTTACGCCGTCGTGAATCCACCACGTTAAATAAAGACATAGAGTACAGCCTAGGTGCCGAGTACTTTAGGAACTTTTCCTCCACGGATGAATTCAGTGTAAATGGCATTAACTTGGAAGGCCGCATTTACGTCAACATAGAGGCCCTAAAAGACTGGGTGCAAACCAAAGCCTATGTGGGCATTGGGCAGGCGTTTTTTAGTGGCAGTCATGGTTTGATGTTGAAATTTGGCATGGAGTTTCCATTTGTCACCAATGGCTTTATGTCTTTAGGGGCCGTTTATTTGGTGCCAGAGGATGTGGAATGGGACAGTGATGCAAACTATGAAGACAGTTCAGAGTTTGGCGGCGCTGGTTTGGATTTAACTCTGGGTTATCGTTTTTAAAGGGAGGCAAGATGAAATTATTTATTCAAATCAATTTGTTGTTCTTGCTTTGTTTTTTAGCGGGGTGCGAGTCACTAGAAAAACTAGATGAAGAAGCGAGCGATCCATTTGCGAATAGTATGCCGCAGGAATTAACTGCAACCGATTACGACGCAGCAACCGATTACGCTAAAAAGAATCATGGCATTGTAAATATTCACCGCCATGGCCCTGGTTATGATGTGATGATGATGCTCAATGCAGGAGAGAGCGACATTATTTTCAGCATGGATCTGCCTGCCGGCGCTGAAGGAGAAGAGGGTTTCTCGGAAGGGCCGTTTACCAATAGCAGTAACGACATGGCCGATAAACAAGGGGATGAATTGGTAGAAGGTCAAAAAGCAAAACTAGAAGGGGAAAAACAGTTCTTCAATAAAAAATCATTGGCCATGTTTTCAGAGGCCACCAAGCATATGTTAAGTGCTCAGGCGCTTTTTTATCGTAAGTCATATTGGAAGGCCCTCGAAGAAACCAATAAGGCCATGTCTTTAGTACCTTCTTCAGCCCAAGCATACGCCCTTAAAGGCAGTATCTATTATAAAATGGGCCGTAAAAAAGAGGCGAAATCCGCATGGAAAAGAGCCATTAAACTTGACCCATCTTTAACGCAAGTTAAAGACAGTCTCAAGCTAGTGAAATAGGAGAAGACAATGCCTCGTATTTCATATCTTAAATTATCCATTCCAGTCATTAGCTTTTCAGGTTTTGTATTGCTGTGGGTATTGCTTGCAGGTTTGTTGGCCAGCAGTTGGTTGCATGCTCAGAACACCCCAGTAGAAGTGTTAACAAAAAAAGATGATCTTGAAGAGATGCAATTAAAATCTCGTATTGAAGATCGATTAGCACGAGATATTCACGCTTATTTGGGTCATAGCCGCTTTATTATTAATGTGGATGTGACCTTACAAAAAATTCGCCAAGTGGTGAAAACCAATACAAAAAATAAATCTTCTAATAATCGTAATTTTCAGGCGCAAGCATACCCTGAGCTGCGTTTTCCAAAAGTTAAAAAACAAGATAAAAACGAAGTGGATAGCCTGCCTGGCTTGCCGTTTATGGATCTTGAAGCAGATAAAGAGAAAGACGCTGAATTAGAGTTCATGCGAGAGCAAATCAAGCGACTGCAAAAACAACAGCGTGAAGCCCAGTGGGATGAAAACGCTAATGGCACTAATGGATCAAACGGTGGGCAAACAGAAGAAACCGTAGGGGTATTTAACCAAATTAAAAAGTTGGTGGTTACTCTTATGGTGGAAGACAAGGTCAGTAAAGAGCAGGAAGTATTCCTTAGGAACTTAGTCTACCAAAAAGCCCGCTTAAATGATTTGCGTGGCGATGAATTAAACATTGTACGCAGCCAGTTCTCAGCAATAGAAAAAGATATGCTACTAAATGAGGGTCAAGCTCCTGTTGAAGGCTGGATGGATGAAAATTTCAGTTCGCTGTTGTTAGGTTTGTTAAGCTTGTTAGCGCTTTTATTGTTGGCATTAATTTTTGTCGGTTTGCGAAAAAAGAATGACCCGGTTTTACCGCCGGTTATGAACGACACCGTAGAGGCAGAAAAAACAGCGCCACAAGAAGGCATTGAGCCTAAAGATAATGAACCTGATCAAAAGCAGAAATTACAAAAAACACGACAAGACATCATCTCTCTCGGTTTAGGCCAGCCACAGCAGGTTCAAAATGTAATGGATAGTCTGGCAGGCCAAGAAGATAAGGTGCCCATGATGGCTTCTATCTATAAAGTACTGGGCCGCAGCTTATTCCGATCCATTTTTCCAAATGTTGAGCAAATGCAGCTACAAGGCATTATGGCTCATTTAGCGGATCAAGCCCCAGAGGAAGATCAGCTATTTCAAGACACCCAGGATTTTTATCAGTTATTACAGAAAAAAATCCAAGAGCAGGAACCTAATCGTACTCATCCGTTTGAGTTCTTAAATAAATTGAACGACAGCCAAGTTTTGTATTTAGTGCAGCATGAAGATGCGCGTATTAAAGCATTGGTCATTAGTCAGCTTGAATCTGAACAAGCTGCACGGGTATTGAACGGCGTGCGCCAGCAAGATCAAGCGCAGGTAATGGCGGAGCTGGGTCAGTTTGAAACCTTCCCTGTGGATACTTTTAAAGACGTGGCAGACCGTTTGGCTAAAGCTTCACAAAAAGTTCCTAGTTTTGAGAATGTAAATGCCGATGGTTTAAGCATGTTAATGAACATGTTGGACAGCATGAGCAGCAGTGAAGAAAGCAAAGTGCTTAAGCGCCTTAAACAAGACAAGCCAGATACTTTTTATAAGTTACGCCAGCAATATTTTACCTTTGCAGACCTAGTTAAAACACCTAAAGCCACGCTCAGTAATGCACTGCGTGAAGTGGAGCGTGAATTTATTGGCCGTGCACTGTGCAACACACCTGATGAATTCAAAATTCATGTGTTAAATGCCCTCACTCCCAAACTTAAAGCGTTAGCCAGCAGTGACGTAAAACGCTTTGAAGGGCGTATCGCAGCAAAAGATATTGACCCTGCTCGTAAAGCCATTGTGCACAAGTTACGTGAATACATTCACACCGGAAAATTCTCCATGGATCAGCTGCAGGGCGCGCAAGCCAAGCAGAAGGTGGAGCCATGATTATTTTTAAAGGTCTTCACTCTAAAAAAAATACTACAGAATCAAAACTAACCCGTTTTGTGAATGTTAGTTTTTATTGTGGGGTGATTGCATGATTAGCTTTAGTACCATAATAGGCATTAGTGCAGGTGTTGGCTTATTTGTAGCGGCTGTTGTTACCTCTACTGGGTTAACTATTTGGAACATGTTGTTTGTTCGAGGGCTAGCTTCATGATTAGCTTCAGCACGATTATTGTGAACATAGTTAAAGAGTGCGCAGGTGTTGGTTTGTTCGTGGCAGCGGTTGTTACCTCTACTGGGTTAACTATTAGGAGCATGATGTTTGTGCGAGGGTTAGCTTCATGATTAGCTTTAGTACGATTATTGTGAACATAGTTAAAGAGTGCGTAGGTGTTGGTTTGTTCGTGGCAGCGGTTGTTACCTCTACGGGGTTAACTATTAGGAACATGGTGTTTGTGCGAGGGCTAACTCATGATTAGCTTCAGTACCATTATCGGTATTAGCGCAGGCGTTGGCTTATTTGTAGCGGCTGTTGTTACCTCCACTGATAACTACATGATGTTTGTGAGCCTTGCCAGCGCCATGATGGTTGTAGGCAGTACATTCGCGGCGTCCCTTATTAGCTTTAGTTTTTTAGAGGTTATGCATGCGCTCAGGGCCATGATGCAAACCATACTCTCAGGTAAAACGTCTCAGACCCATTTAAGAGATTTAGTAAAACGCTTTATGGAGCTGGCCAATATTTATCGCGATGGCGGTATTTCAGCTCTTGAAGACAGTCTCACCGCAAAAGAAAAAAAAGACGAGTTTATGGCCATGGGCATTGAGTTAATGGGCTCGGGTTATAAACAAGGGGATATCCGGACCATCATGGGGGATGCCATGGATAGCCATTGGCAGCGCCAAACGTTAGAAGGAAAAATATTAAATACCATGGGCATTTATGCGCCGGGTTTTGGCATGGTGGGCACCATCGTTGGTTTGATTATCATGTTGGATAATATGGGCGATGACATGGCTAACTTAGGTAAAGGTTTGGCATTAGCATTATTGACCACACTTTATGGTGTCTTGTTGGCAAATTTATTATTCAAACCCACCGCTGCACAGGTAACTGAAAAACAAGAGCAAGAGTATTTTCGTCACAGCATGATCACAGATGGGTTTGTATTATTAGCTGAGAAAAAAGATGGGCTATTAATTCAAGACCGCCTAAATGCCTATATAAAACCTTCCAAACGCTACGTGCCTGTAGAGAGCTAACATGAGTACGCAAAAACGTGGTTTACGTAGGCGCCGCCAAACTTTTGATGATGAAGGCTGGTTGGTAACCTATGCAGATGCCATTACCCTTTTGCTGGCTTTTTTTGTGATGATTCTGTCTGTCTCAGATTTAAACCAAGGTAAAATTGAAACCCTGCGTGAAGGTTTGTCGAACGCCATGAGCGGCGAAAAACCTGTGATGCCTTTTACCGATATTAAAAAAGAATTAGATACCATTATTGGTGAACACGGCATGGGAGATAACGTCAGTGTGGATATTGACGTGCAAGGTGTGCGTGTGGAATTTTCGGACTTTTCTCTTTATGACTCAGGCAGCGCCTCAATTAAAGCTGAAGCGTTACCCATGTTAAATGAGGTGAGCAAGGTTATAGAGTCCAGTACCCATAAAACCCATTTAATCGAAGTAGAAGGTCATACTGATGATGTGCCCATTAGTACGGCTAGGTTCCCATCCAATTGGGAGTTATCAGGTTCCCGTGCCAGTAACGTAGTGAAATACTTATTAGGTAAAGGCGTGGCAAAAGAGCGTTTAAAGGCCGCGGGTTACGCAGACTCAAGACCTAAGGATAAATTAAAAGAAGGTCAGAAAATTGATAATAAAATCCGCGCGGCTAATCGTCGAGTGGTGATTTATGTGAAGCGCTATTAGGCTATCTATTTCAGGAAAAAAGTAGAAAACTGTAGTGATGAAATTATTGAATGCTTCTAATATTGCCACTTAACCGTCAAAAGAACCTCTCGACCCCTATTTGCAACACCTTCTGTTAATGCGGCCCCTAATGCGGGGGCGTAATCCTCTTTATCCATAATATTTTTAGCTGAAAAAGAACTTTCCCACTGATGATTATGACGGTAACTGACTTTGGTGTTTATCAAGTAGGCATCTGATAGTTTTTTGCGATTACCATTACTGTCCACTGCCACCAGTTCTCGCTCTCCATGCCAAGTACTTGATAGGTTACTGCTCCATTTTCCGTGTTGGTAATTTGCAATGACAGATCCAAATTCGGTCGCTTGCCTGAAAGACTCATCAGGAGTTTCGATTATATTTGTATAAGTGGTTCTGATTAACCATTGTTGTGATAACTGCTGAGAAAGCTCAAACTCAAAACCTTTACTGGGATCTTGTTTGGTATTTTGGAATTGTGGAATGCCCAAACCCGAGGGGGCTTCAGCAATGGCATCGGTAAAATGATTTTCGAAATACCCCAATGAGAGTGCTGTTTTATCTATTTGGCTTACCCAGATTAAATCCCATGTTTTAACTATTTCGGGTTTAAGGTCGGGGTTGCCTAGTAGCACAGGGTTATTGGAGAGATGCAATTCTGATTCTGACGGTACCCGGAATGCTTCACCGTATAAAAGTTTGATGGCGTGAGGTTCATTAAAGCGCTGCACAAGAGCAAACCGAGGCGTTACTTGAGAGCCTAAATCGTTAAAATCATCGTGGCGCACACCCAGTGTAATGTCTGTCATTTGGAATAGTTGGTGCTGGAGTTGTATGTATTGGGCAGTAATATCCCGCTCTGATTTTTCTTGAACCGACGTTGTTGGCAGCATGTCTCCGTAATATGCAATTGGGAAGTTTCCAGAGGCTAGGTCCCCAATGCTAAAATTATTAGTTGCAATGGTTTGTGGTGCAGTCACTTTCCTTACTTCAAGGCCAAATTGCATATGGCTGGTTTCATTAATATCAAATGCATTGTGCCAATGTAATCGACTCTCTTTGTAATTATGAAATTTTGCCTTAACAAATAAAGCGTCATTGCTGGCTGGTGTGCTAAGTGCAGATAAAAAACCGACCGGTGTTAATTGGCCGGCTAACGTCACATTGGTTTCTTTGTGCTCTACTTGCAGCCATGATTCAACATTAAGCCAGTTAAAATTTTGCTTAACTGCAATGCTGCGTAAACTGCCTTCTCGACGATTAAAATTATTAGAGATGCCTGCCAGCTCATAAAAATTCTTAACGTCAAAACCATGATGCTGAATATTTAAGGAGGTGTTTTGCCAGCTAAGTTTAAGGGTCATATCCTCCATTTTTCTGGGGTCGTCGGTTTCGATGCGATTACTGCTAAAGGTATCTGGCAGGTAATACTTCTCCCCGTCATCTATATCGCTTTGCCCGAAAAATTCAAAATGAATCGAACCGAAATCTCCGGCTGTTTGTACATTCACTTTTGTTCGATTGAAGCTGCCAACGGCAAGGCTTGCTTGGTTTACATTGGATCGGGTAATAATATTGATGACGCCCATCATGGCGTTTGAGCCGTATACGGCAGATCCTGGGCCTCGGATAAACTCTACTCGTTCGATGTATGCCAGTGCATATTTTGGGTAGGCCACGGTTGTGCCATTTGATCTGGGACCGTCCACACGCTGACCGTCGACCATGACCAATAACTCAGGGGCTTCTAAGCTGTTTAAGCGGCCTCTTGAGGATATTGGATTTTCTAATGGGCTTTGAGCGGAGCGGTAGGATTGAAAGCCGGGTACTAAATTGGCGAGCTCATCAAGGTGATCTAGCCCCAGTCGTTTTATTTCTTCATAGGTAAATACGGTAACAGCGGCAGGAACCGTTAATAGGTTTTCTTGGGTTAAGGTTGAGCCTGTTACCTTAACTTGCAGTAACTCTTCGAGACTCATGGAAAACAGGTCATCGCTTTGATCAGCTACGACGCTATGGGAAAGTAGAATACTGCAAAGCAGAGCACATCTGTTCATCGGCTGCCCAACTGAGTTCTGGGGATAATTACCTTGTAATTATAGTTGGATTAGCAATACGCACGCATAACGTTATAGACAGTAAATACATAAGTTGAAATTTATAATTGCCTTAGGTTATAAGGCGTGAGACCCGCTATTTCTTAGAATGCTTTTCTCTCCACTTAACCAGTTTATTTAATGATTTTGTTTTTGAATATGTAAATTGAGTGGAATGCCATTTAAAAAATCAGGTGTGGAAATTAAATCTAAGATATAGGTAGTTTTTGGTTGTTAGCTATTAGGCTGCACTGGTCTAATAAAAAGCCCATTAAGGTTTGGCCTTTAATAGCCCGTGAAATAGGCTGCGCAACTATTGAAAACCCAAAGAGTTCAACCCTATGAAAAATGTGATTTTAATCGCCTGTCTGACTTTGTTATCCGCTGTTGTAAATGCGAACTGGGTTGTGGATCAAACACAATCAGACATTAATTTTTTAAGCACTAAAAAATCCCATGTAATAGAAATACATTCTTTTAAATCATTCTCCGGTGGTATTTCAAGTTCAGGTGTTGCCAATATTGAAATCGATTTATCTTCGGTTGATACCGGTATTGAAATTCGAGATACACGTTTGTTAGAGTATTTGTTTAATGTAAAGTCTTTTGCCACGGCAAATCTGACCGCAAGCATTCCCAAGGCATTGTTGGCCCGCATTAAAAAAGGTGAGGTTGTAACTCAAGTATTGAAAGGCCAGGTGGATTTACACGGTACGCAGCAAGAATTAAGCGCCAAGGTAAAATTTGTAAATACTGATAAAGGCCTGCATATTTCAAGTGTTGCGCCTTTGTTGATTCAAGCCAAACAATTTGGCTTGATCGAAGGCATTGAGACCTTAAGAAAATTAGCTAACTTGAGTTCAATTTCTTATACCGTGCCCGTTACATTCTCTTTGGTTTTGTTAGAAAAATAAGCCTTTTAATATAAGAGGCGAGTATTTCGAAAGCCCATTTGCGAAAGCAGGTGGGCTTTTTTGTGTTAGAGGCTGTGTGAAACGGCTTGTAAAAAGAAGTTGTGCTGATGGCTTGTGTGGTGCCATTGTGGAAAATACTGCTATCTGGCTGGGAATAAACTCAATATTTTGGGGTTCAAAGGCTTTGAATCAGAAACTGGAAAGGTGGATTATCGATATTGTCACCAGTGCACCGCAATAAATAGGCTGCATGGCCCATTTTCGCTACCCCATCGTTGAAAATGACCTATCCTTAAGGCTGTTATACAGATGTACTGCTGCGAGTATAATTGTTGTTAATTGCACCAACATAGCATCATCAGCGTTTACGCTGAGAGGCACTTCTGGTAGACTGCAGCGCCATCTTATTACGCAATAATCCACCTTCTTTTATCGGATTCTCCTATATATGTCGACTCGTTTTATATTCGTCACCGGCGGCGTTGTGTCCTCATTGGGCAAAGGCATCTCATCTGCCTCCCTTGGCGCTATTTTAGAGGCCCGTGGCCTTAAAGTGACCATGTTAAAACTGGACCCGTATATCAACGTGGATCCAGGTACCATGAGCCCATTCCAGCATGGTGAGGTATTTGTTACCAATGATGGCGCCGAAACTGACCTAGATTTAGGCCATTACGAGCGTTTCATTCGTACCACCATGGGTCGTCGTAACAACTTTACCACTGGCCGTATTTATCAAGATGTATTGGCCAAAGAGCGTAAAGGTGATTATTTAGGCGGTACTGTGCAGGTTATTCCGCACATTACTGATGAAATCAAGCGTCGCGTATTTGAAGGTGCTGAAGGCGCTGATGTGGCACTTGTAGAAGTGGGCGGTACCGTAGGTGATATCGAATCATTGCCTTTCTTAGAAGCGGTTCGTCAATTAAAAGTTGAATTAGGCAGCAAGCGTGCACTGTGTATGCACCTTACTCTTGTGCCTTACATCGCCACAGCGGGCGAGACCAAAACCAAGCCGACCCAACACAGTGTTAAAGAGCTGCGTTCTATTGGTTTGCAGCCTGACATCTTGGTATGTCGTTCTGATCACCGTATTGATTCTGGCTCTCTGCGTAAAATCGCCTTGTTCACTAACGTGGAAGAGCGTGCGGTTATTCCTTTGGAAGATGCCGACACAATTTACCGTATTCCTTCATTACTGAAAGAAGCGGGCCTTGATGAGTACGTGGTTGATAAGTTTGGTCTTGAATGTGACGAAGCGGATTTGAGCGAATGGGATCACGTTGTTGATGCCAAGCTAAACCCAGAAAAAACCCTGAACATTGCCATGGTTGGTAAATACATGGAGCTTCTAGACGCGTATAAGTCGCTGATCGAAGCCATTGACCACGCCGGCCTTAAAAACCGCACCAAGGTTAATATCGAATACATTGATTCTGAAATCATCGAACGCGATGGTTGCGGCATCTTAGAAGGCAAAGACGCCATCCTAGTTCCGGGTGGCTTTGGTAACCGTGGTGTGGAAGGCAAAATCCGCACGGTTCAATTTGCTCGTGAAAACAAAGTACCTTACTTGGGCATCTGCCTAGGCATGCAGTCGGCTGTGATTGAATTTGCTCGTAACGTTTGTGGTTTAAGCGATGCGCACAGTACTGAGTTCGCACCAAAAACTGAAAACCCTGTTGTTGGTTTAATTACCGAATGGACAACAGCTGAAGGCGAAACAGAGACTCGTGATGAAGAGTCTGATCTAGGCGGCACCATGCGCTTAGGTGGTCAGGAATGCCGTTTAGCGGCCGACTCTTTATCAGCACAAGCTTACGGCAGCGAAGTGGTTGAAGAGCGTCATCGTCACCGTTTTGAAGTGAACAACAACTACCTAGAAACCCTAGAGAAAAATGGCCTACGCATTGCCGGTCGCTCTATGGATGGCACCCTTGTAGAAGTGGTTGAAGTGGTTGATCACCCTTGGTTTGTTGCTTGCCAGTTCCACCCTGAGTTTACCTCTACACCTCGTGACGGCCACGGTCTGTTCACGGCGTTTGTAGCGGCAGGGTTAGAACAAGCTGGTAAAGCTTAATAACACATAACAGTATTTTGAGGTTTTGCCGGATAGGTTGTACGGCAAAACCCGAACAAAAATTTAAAATTAAAAATTACATCGGAGATTTTCACCATGGCTAAGATTGTTGACATTAAAGCCCGTGAAGTAATGGACAGTCGCGGTAACCCAACGGTTGAAGCTGACGTACTACTTGAAGGCGGTTTTTTCGGAACAGCTTGTGCACCATCAGGCGCATCAACAGGTTCTCGCGAAGCACTAGAATTACGTGACGGCGACAAAAGCCGCTACATGGGTAAAGGTGTATTAACTGCTGTTAACAACATCAATGGCGAAATCAAAGAAGCGCTATTGGGTATGGACGCTACAGCTCAACGCGAGCTTGATGAAAAAATGCTTGAGCTAGACGGCACAGACAACAAAGCGAAGCTTGGCGCAAACGCCATTCTTGCTGTGTCTCTTGCTGCTGCTAAAGCCGCTGCTGTTTCTAAAGGCATCGAACTTTACGAGCACATTGCTGAGCTAAATGGCACTGCTGGCCAGTACAGCATGCCTCTACCAATGATGAACATCATCAATGGTGGCGAGCACGCAGATAACAACGTTGATATCCAAGAATTCATGGTACAACCAGTTGGTTTTAAAACGTTTAGCGAAGGCCTTCAAGCCGGTGCTGAAATTTTTCATAACCTGAAAAAAGTTTTACAAGCTAAAGGCTTGAACACTGCGGTGGGTGATGAAGGTGGTTTCGCACCAGACCTTGCATCTAATGCTGATGCTCTAGCGGTAATCAAAGAAGCGGTTTCTAACGCAGGTTACGAGCTTGGTAAAGACATCACTCTAGCACTTGATTGCGCATCCACTGAATTCTACAAAGATGGCAAATACGATCTAGCGGGCGAAGGCAAAGTATTCTCTCCTGAAGAATTCTCTGATTACCTAGCTGAGCTATGCGATCAATACCCAATCGTTTCTATCGAAGACGGTCAAGATGAAAGTGACTGGGCGGGTTGGAAATACCAAACTGAACGTCTAGGGGACAAAGTTCAACTAGTAGGCGACGATTTATTCGTAACCAATACTAAGATCCTTAAGCGTGGCATTGATGAAAACATCGCTAACTCTATTTTGATCAAATTCAACCAAATCGGTTCTTTAACCGAGACTCTTGAAGCGATTCAAATGGCGAAAGCAGCTGGTTTCACTGCGGTTATTTCTCACCGTTCTGGCGAAACTGAAGACACAACCATTGCTGACCTAGCGGTTGGTACATGTGCTGGTCAAATTAAAACAGGTTCTCTATGCCGTTCTGACCGTGTTGCTAAGTACAACCGTCTATTACGCATTCAAGAGCAGCTTGGTGCTAAAGCAGTTTATAACGGCCGTTCTGAAATTAAAGGCCAATAATCACTATTTGCATTGCCAATAGTGCGTTGAACTAGATTTGAAAAATACTCAGGTGCTAAAGCACATTCCGTTTTTTAAAATCTAGTTCGCCTTCTCTTGGCTGCTTCAATAACGTGATTAATGAAATCGTTAGCTTAGTTGTAGGTCGGGCACTGTCCGACTATTACAGAGTTAAATTTAAAGGGAAACTTCGGTTTCCCTTTAGTGCATCTAAGAGATGCAGAAATTTCTTTTTAAAAAGAAGATAAGAATAAAAAATGCCTATGATCGATAACATCAAACAACATGCCTGGAAGCCTGTTCTGGCGGCCATTTTCATTGGGTTGATGTATCAGTTGTTCTTTGATGAAACCAGTGTGCTTTCTAATATGCAGCTTAGTGATCGCATTGCAGAGCAGGCCGAAATCAATTCCGCCATTGAAGCGCGCAACCAAGTTTTAACCGAAGAAATTTTAGCGATTAAATCTGGCCAAGGGTCTCTTGAAGCAAAAGCTCGTAAAGAATTAGGCATGGTTAAAAAAGGCGAAACCTATTTTATTGTGGTGCCAAACAAACCGGTGAATCCATAATGCAGAAAAAGAGCGTGCCTTTAGAGTTATATGCTGTGGTGCCTGCAGCCGGAGTCGGCTCTCGCATGATGGCAGACCGACCCAAGCAATACTTGTTGCTGGATGATCAAACCATTTTAGAACACACCTTAACGCGCTTGTTAAATTTCCCAGCGTTTAAAAAGATCATTGTTAGCGTATCCCAAGACGACCCGTACTGGCCTGACTTAAGTATATCGGCCCACCCAAAAATTCAATCCTGTGTGGGTGGCAAAGAGCGTTATCACTCAGTATTGAATGGACTACAAACGTTGCTGGATGACGGCGTGAGTCGTAATGCTTGGGTGATGGTGCACGATGTGGCGCGCCCATGCATTGCGCCATGCGATCTACAAAATTTATTAATGAACGCTCATGAGCAAGGTTCAGTATTGGGTATGAAAGTACGAGATACCATGAAGCGCTCAAATGACCAGGGCCAAATTGATAACACCGTAGAACGGGATTTATTATGGCACGCACTTACGCCGCAAATGGCGCCGTTAGGTGTGTTATTTGATGCTATTAAACAAGCATTGGCCGATGGCATTAACATCACCGATGAAGCGTCTGCTTTAGAATACGCAGGATTGCAGCCCATTATGGTGCCAGGCCATGCCAGCAACATAAAAGTTACCCACCCAGATGACTTAGATTTGGCTCGTGCGTTTATGCAGTTACCGCATCTGCAGGATTAAGGAAAAAATATGTTTCGTATAGGTCATGGTTTTGATGTGCATAAGTTCTCTGAGCTGAAAGATGACGCGCACATTATGATTTGTGGTGTGCCGCTTTCTTATGAACGAGAATTGGTGGCACACAGTGATGGCGATGTGGCTTTGCATGCGGTGTGTGATGCGTTATTAGGCGCTGCGGCGCTTGGTGATATTGGCCACCACTTTCCTGACACCGACCCACAATACGCAGGGGCGGATAGTCGCGAATTATTACGCCATGTGTATGAAAGTGTGAAAGCCCTCGATTATAAAATTGCTAACATTGATGTGACCATCATGGCGCAAGCACCAAAAATGGCGCCGCATATTCAAACCATGCGTGAAACCTTAGCAAAAGATCTGGCACTTGAATTAAATCAAGTGAATGTAAAAGCCACCACAACCGAAAAGCTGGGTTTTGTGGGACGCAAAGAAGGCATTGCAGTGGAAGCTGTGGCGTTATTAATGGCTACTAATTAAAGAATATTTGTATATGACCTATCCTTTAGACCCGCAAGTAAATGCTTCAGAGCCATCTTTCACATTACCGGATTGGCCAAAAGCGTATCCCGAGTTACATGTCCAAGCGCTTTTTCGTGTAAAAGATGAAGACTTCCAAGTAACCGAGTTAAGTAACCGCGAGCTAAAAAGCGAAGGGCCGCACTTATATTTATTCATTGAAAAGGTGGGTACTAATACCCATTGGCTTGCTCGTAAGCTGGCTAACCATGCCAAGCTAGATTTAAAAGACATTGGTTATGCAGGCTTAAAAGACCGTCATGGCATTACCCGTCAGTGGTTTAGTTTGCCGCTTAAAAAATCAAACAGCGAACCAGACTTAACTCACCTATTTGAAAAAGATGAATTTACCCTGATAGAAAAAGGCTATTACGGCGTTAAATTAAAACGCGGTAATCTAGGCGGTAACCATTTTAAAATTACCTTGCGTGATGTGAAAGGTGGACAATCAAAAATTAATGAGCGCCTTGAGCTGATTAAAGAAAGAGGCGTGCCGAATTATTTTGGGCCACAGCGATTTGGCAATGATGGCGAAAATTTAAAACAAGCAAAAAAATTGTTTGAAACCGGCAAGCGTCCGCGTAATCGTCAAAAAGCCAGTATGTATATTTCAGCTGCACGCTCCTACCTATTTAATGAGATGTTGGCCAAGCGTGTCACGCTTGATAAATGGGATACCCCACTAGATGGCGAAGTATTTGGTTTTGCCGGCAGCTTACGTGGTTTTCAGCAAGAGAATACCGCTGAAGAGCAAGCTCGCTATGATGACAAAGACATTCACCCAAGCTGTGCACTATGGGGTAAAGGAGAAGGGCTTTCGTTAAATACGTTGCAAACAATAGAGCAGCAAGTAGCAGCGGATAATGAGTTGTTCTCAGAGAGCCTTGTTAAACAAGGTTTAAAACAAGAGCGACGAGTGGCCCGATCACTTGTGCCTGATTTAGTTTGGCAATGGCTTGAAGATGATGTTTTACAATTAGAGTTTTCTTTGGCTTCTGGTTATTTTGCTACGTCTCTTTTACGCGAAATAGGGGATATCAGTGAAGCGGATCGCTTTGATGAAAAACAAGCCCATCAAGAAAAGATGCATCAGGAGTTTTTAAATAAAAAGCGTGAAGCGGGAGATGCATCAGAATGAAATTATTGTTATCCAATGATGATGGCGTTCACGCCCCCGGTTTAGCGTGTTTAGCTCAGTACTGCAAAGAAGCAGGTCACGAGATTCAATTAGTGGCGCCTGATCGTGATCGCAGTGGTGCAAGTAACTCTTTAACACTTGATAGGCCTTTACACCCGATTCATTTAGAAAATGGTTTCATCAGTGTCAATGGCACCCCAACCGATTGTGTTCACCTTGGTATTAATACTTTGTGTGATCCTGCCCCAGAAATTGTGGTGGCAGGTATTAATAGCGGTGCAAATTTAGGTGACGATGTTTTATATAGCGGAACCGTGGCGGCGGCTATGGAAGGGCGCTTTTTAGATAAAACCCCCATTGCCATTTCGTTGGTGGGCAGAACTCATTTTGAAACGGCCGCGCAGGTTTTAATAGAACTGCTGCCAAAATTACAAAGCCTTTCTTTGCCCCAGCGCACCGTGATTAATATTAATGTGCCAGATGTGCCGTACCACGAACTAACCGGTACAGAGATTACACGCTTAGGCCATCGTCATCGCAGTGATAACCCAGTAAAAGCTGAAAATCCAAGAGGCAAAGAATGCTTTTGGATCAGTGCGGCTGGCCATGGTGCAGATGCGGGAGAAGGCACCGACTTTTACGCCATTGAGCAGGGCCGTGTATCCATCACACCCATTCAAGTGGATATGACATCTTATGATGGACAATCCCTGATGCAAGAGTTGAGTTTATGACCCCTTTGATGTTGCAGGGCATAGGAATGACCAGCCAGCGAACCCGTGATCGTTTGATTTTACGATTACGTGAGCAAGGCATTAAAAACGAAGACGTTTTAGAAGTCATGGCCAATACACCGCGTCATATTTTTATCGATGAAGCATTAGCACATCGAGCATACGAAGATACCGCGTTGCCCATTGGTCATGGTCAAACCATTAGTCAGCCTTATATCGTGGCAAAAATGACTGAGCATTTATTGCAAGCGGGCCCTCTGGAAGATGTGTTGGAGATCGGCACAGGTTGCGGTTATCAATCCACAGTGCTGGCGCAATTGGTTGGGCGTGTATACAGCGTTGAACGCATTGCGCCATTGCAAGATAAAGCCAAGCAGCGCTTTGAATTATTACGCGTTAATAATGTTCGCTGCAAACACGCTGATGGCAATTGGGGCTGGCCAGAAGAAGGCCCATTCGATGCTATTTTATCCGCGGCCGCGCCGGAAAGTATTCCGCCAGAATTATTGGATCAATTGAAAGTGGGTGGCCGTTTAATAATGCCCATTGGTGACGACAATACGCAGCAGTTAATCTTGGTTGTGCGCGAAGAAGAAGGCTTTAAAAAGCAGGTTCTAGAGCCAGTGAAGTTTGTTCCCATGTTAACAGGCACCAAAAAATAAGGCTTTATGATGATTTGGAATTTTGTGAAAGGCATGCTCATGGGCATTGCCGATATCGTACCTGGGGTATCAGGTGGCACCATTGCCTTATTAACGGGTATTTACGAGCGCTTGATTGGCGCCATTAAAAGCGTTGGTTTAGACACGCTTAAAATACTCTTTCTTGAGGTAAAAATTCTGGGTTTAAAAGGACTAGTTCCGGGTATTAAAAAAGCTTGGTTGCAAATAGACGGCACATTTTTATTAAGCGTGGTGTCTGGTATGGCGGCCAGTATTTTACTGCTCTCTCAAGCCATGCATTATTTAATTGAAAATGTGCCCATGTTTATTTGGCCGTGCTTTTTTGGTTTGGTGCTGGGATCCGTTTTTTTTGTGGGCAAACAAATCAAAAACTGGGACATTCAAAAGCTATTGCTTGCATTAGGTGGGGCAATCTTTGCCGCAAGCATTGCCCTTTCTTCCCCTATGCAGTTAGAAATTACCGCTTTGAATTTATTTTTATCCGGTGCGGTGGCTATCTGTGCCATGATTCTTCCGGGTATTTCAGGTGGTTTTATTTTGTTACTGATTGGTGTCTACGGGCCTGTCATAGCCGCTATAAAAGGCTTTGACCTTAATGTTTTACTGATCTTTGGCCTAGGGTGTTTAGTGGGCATTATGTCGTTTTCGCGCTTTTTATCTTGGTTATTAAGCCGCTTTCATGATGCCGTATTAGCCGTCCTAACGGGCTTTATGCTAGGTGCATTAGTGAAGTTATGGCCTTGGAAAGAAGTGATCAGCTACCGTGTAAACAGCAAAGGTTTAGAAGTGCCGTTCCTTGAACAGCCAACATGGCCTTGGCTGCACCCTGATTCTCAGTTACTTTTAGTGCTTACAGGGGTGAGTTTAGGCTTAGGCTGTGTGCTTTTGATGGATTATTTAGCCAATAAAAAGAAAATGGCGCACAAATAGAATACGCTGAAACAACCAAAAAGACTAAAAAACAACCAAAGGTTAACCTGGTTTACGCCTTATTATTGTGAGTTTTGTTAGCAATAATTTGGCGAGTAGGGTATTTACTCTACAAGGAGTTGTGAACAATTCCCTTTTTTTAGAAAACCTTTTAATAGCCAGATGCGTTTTAATAACTAAATCAAATTAAAAATAATAAAATGAGACTTATTCACATTGTGCAAAGTAGTCAGTGTCAAAAAATGAATCATATTGGACAGCGAGCAAAAATCGCTTTGGTACAGCTGTTTCTATTAGGCTGCTTAGGTCTAAGTGGCTGCACTGGATTTGTCGCCATAGACGACAAATTTTCTAAAGGAAAGCCATCCTCGGCTATCCATATTGTGCAAAAAAGTGAAACCCTATTTTCCCTCGCATGGCGCTATGGTTGGGATTACAAGGCGTTAGCGAGCGCTAACAACATTAAACCACCTTATATCATCCACCCTGGGCAAAAAGTACACATTGCTCATTCTATCCCTAAACACTTAAGGGGTAATAAAAACACCAGCAAGAAATTGACGAATGTCCAAAAAGCACAATACGCCTCAGCGCCCAGTGCCTATAAAAAGCCAAAAAAGGTATCTAAACAGGCCATGCCTAGCGGTGGTCCTGCTTGGAAGTGGCCTGCAAAAGGATCGGTCATCGCCAAATTCTCAGCGAAAGCACCTGTGAACAAGGGGATTGATATCAAGGGTCGACTGGGGGAGCCTGTAATGGCAGCAGCGGCCGGATCGGTTGTGTATGCAGGCAGTGGACTGCTTGGATATGGCAACCTTGTTATCCTCAAACACAACGACGATTATTTAAGCGCATATGCACATAATAAACGTTTATTAGTGAAAGAAGGCCAACTTATTAAAGTTGGTCAGGCCATTGCCGAAATAGGTTCAAGCGGCACGGATAATGTGAAACTGCATTTTGAAATTCGCCGCCGCGGAAAACCGGTGGATCCAATGATTTATCTACCCAAGGCAAAATAATAAATACTGTCTTGGAAAAATTGGGTCTGGTTTAAGTCTTTAATTGTGTGTTGGAACAGCTCTTGTATATGCACTAGCAAGTGACAACATAACAACTATAAAACATTGGCGGGGCTAAGCGTATGGCAGCTAAAAAGGAATTGGTTAATAGTGAAGTGGAAACCGATTTGGCATTGGTGGAAACGGAAGAACAAGAACAAAAGCTAAAAAGCAAAGAAAGTCCGACAAAAAAAGCTAAAGCAAAAAAAGAAGTAATTGAAATCGACGCCAGTAAAGACGTTGATGTTCCAAAGAATTTAGATGCCACTCAGTTATACCTAAACGAGATTGGTTTCTCTCCTTTATTATCTCCTGAAGAAGAAGTGCATTTTGCTCGCCTTGCCCGTAAAGGGGATGAAAAAGGCCGCAAGCGTATGATCGAAAGTAACTTACGCTTGGTTGTTAAAATTGCACGCCGTTACGTAAACAGAGGCTTAACGCTTTTAGATTTAATCGAAGAAGGCAACCTAGGCTTGATTCGTGCGGTTGAAAAATTTGACCCAGAACGCGGCTTTCGTTTTTCTACTTACGCCACTTGGTGGATTCGTCAAACCATTGAACGAGCCATCATGAACCAAACCCGCACAATTCGTTTACCGATCCATGTGGTGAAAGAATTAAATGTGTATTTACGCGCTTCTCGTGAACTGACACAAAAGCTTGATCACGAACCTACCGCAGAAGAAATTGCCGAATTATTAGAAAAGCCCGTCGCTGACGTAAAACGCATGCTGGGCCTAAATGAGCGTGTTACTTCGGTAGATACTCCATTGGGCTACAACAGTGATAAATCCATCTTAGACACCATCTCAGATGACACTGTGAGCGATCCTTGCCAAGTACTGCAAGATAATGACATTAGTCACAGCTTAGATCATTGGTTAGATGATTTAACTGAAAAGCAGCGTGAAGTGATTGCCCGTCGATTTGGTTTACGTGGCTATGAAACCAGCACACTTGAAGAAGTGGGCCATGAAATTGGTTTAACCCGTGAACGCGTTCGCCAGATTCAAGTAGAAGCCTTAAAACGCATGCGTGAGATTATGGAGAAACAAGGGCTAAATGCCCGCTCTATCTTCGGCGTGCAAGACATGTAATAGATTGAAAAGACTTTAGTAAACAGCTCTGATCCGAGTGTTTTATTTTGAAGCCTCCATAATGAATATTATGGAGGTTTTTTTATGCTGATGGAGCTACGCATTGATGTGGGAGCTTTTATTGGTTAAAACAGTGGTTAGGGTAAAGGAATATAGGTTAGACGCAGGCGTTTTTATAGGGTATTCACAACTTTAGAGAGTTGATAATAATTATTGAGAATTAGGAATAAAAAAGCCCTCGTAATACTTATTAAGAGGGCTTTATAGGGGGTGTTTAGGTGTAACGTTATATCGACCAGCCTGGCACACCACCTCGCTTACGGGTTCCTCGGCTATCTAATTCCAACTTACCATCAATGGTTTTACCCGTTTGCGCATTAGCTGTTAATTTAATGCACTGGTCTAAATCTTCACCACCATCACATTTACTTGCTGTAATGACATAACGATCGCCACCAGCAGTAACGGTGCCAGTGTAACCTATATAGCTCAAGGTAGTGGTATATTCAAAATTGCTTGCATAGTAGTCCTCTTGAGCACGCATTATATCTAAAAGTGTCACCATGGCTTCATGGCGAGAAGCTTTCATCATACTATTCTGATAACTTGGCACTGCGATGGTTGCAATGATTGCAATGACTGCTAATACCATCATTAGCTCTACTAGAGAGAAACCGTTCTGTTTTTTCATACTTCATTCTTCTTTATAAAAAGTACTGAATTAGTTTTTATTATTCTGACGCCAGTATAAAGGAGTCACATAACAATTGTTTGATTCACATTTTGACTCTTCTATTTCACAAGTCTCACCATCAGGACAATCTTCAGGATCGACAGGTTCAAAACGACTATCATTAATGGCTTCAGTACCAACAGCAATGGTTTTACCACCACCTTCACGATAGATAATAACAGGACGCGGTGCGATACCTGAGTGAGTAAGCAGAGTAGATGCCTCATCTTCACCTTCAGGGTCATTATCGAGGTTTAATATCGGAATGCCGGTTCGTTGGTCTATTGCATATAGGCGAGCTTCACCAGTGTTAGCACCACAACTATTCGCACTGTTTGTTGTGCTACTAGGTTTAAATGTAGTGAAAATAATGGCTCCAGAAAAGGTAACCGCTTCGGATAAAACTTTTTCACCGTCACTGGATAGGGTTACATAGAAGCCACCCCCATTATTTAACATAATGCGTAAATCATTATAGGCTTCACTTTCTAAAGTGGACTTACCACCCGTCATAACGTCGGTCGCGTTATACAGTTTTAGTGAACTAGGGTTTTCATTTTCATCTAATTTTAATTTACTGGTCGGAGCTTCAGTTTTTATCTCGTAGCTAGTCGGTTTACTATATGGGTTATGGTCCTTGATTACATAAAAACGGTTTTCAACCTCTGTTGTATTTTTAGGGTGAGCCCTATGCCCAGAGCCTAATGCAATCGTCAGATAATCCCCGTATTGGCTGTCCTTCACTAAAGAAATATTTGGTTTGTTGTAAAAGCGTCGTTTACCTGCAAGATCAGAATCAGCAATAGATGCAATTACGCCGCCTTCTGCAAAATTACTTTTCCCATCGTTTTCTTGGTCTATGTCAAAGCGAAAAACTTGGCCGCCCATGTCAGCGGTGAAAAAATAATCTACAAAGCCATCACCATCATGGTCTACTAAGCTCGGGCTAGCTGGCATACTGTAGGACATTTCATCTATCTCTAGGTTGGCGCTAGAGTCGTCGCTCGCAAACCATAACAAATTACCTGTCGTAGCATCTACCATATAAACAGCATTGCCCATGCCGTCGTCAGCTGTGCTGGTATTAGAGTCTTGGTTTTCGTCATAACCGCCACTAAAGAAAAGAACAATTCGAACATTCTCTCCGTAGCCAATGTCCTCGCCTTTATATCTTACTTTAGCAACTTCCATTCGTGACCAGGTTTGTCCCAGTTTCCTGAAGTCATTTGTGAATTCACCATTAACAGTATTGGTGCCCCCTTCAATTCTGAATAATAGTTTCGGGTTAGAGCGGTCGGTTACATTAAGCCCATAATAGTTACGGCCACCACGTCGCATGCCACTATATAAATAAACATGCTCACCGGAATCAAGAACGTTATTATCGGCTACGGCGTCATAAAACCAGGTAGTAATAGATCCATCCATACCGTAAGGCTTGGAGCTGGCTGCAATGCCGTTTTCTAAATACAGTTTTTGATTTGAGTGTAAGGCCTGAGGTAGAAAGGCAAACTCTTCTTGTCCAGTGACTGTATCTACAGCGTGAATATAGCCTTCATTAGTACCAAAAAAGATAGTGCTATCAGGATTAGCATCGTCACCACCATATGTAACAATAACTGGTTCACTATGCAAAGGATCTCCAATAGAGAATCGATTCCCTGTACCCGAACCAATAATATCCTTGCCGTATGCCCAGTCAACAAGGTCATTTAGTTCATCCGAATCAGTAGCACCGAAGCTTGAGACCGTTGCGTTTCCTCGTAAAGCAACCAGGGGTGATTTTGTAGAGGATGTTTCTGTGTATATTGAGCGGGCATTATAATCTAACAAATTAGCCATGCCGCCAAGACCGACATCCTTACCATCAGGGTCGTCGCTTTCATTCCAAAAGTCTTCCGAGCTTTCTGTGAAAAAACCCGTTGTCTCACTAATGGCAGCATCCACTCCGCCTTTACTCAAAACAATGCCATTATCAGAAAGTTTGTATTTTTTTAAATTACCCTTCCATTTAATCGTGTCGTCAGGTCTAAAGAGCGCATAAAATAACTCATCACGATGCTCAGATGTATTAAACGCATTTACAGAAACCGCTGGTGCCGTAAAGGTAGAGTCTGACGCTAGTATCTTTAAAAAGATACTATCGAGAGCTGCAATGAGCTCTTGCGAATCATCAGCAGGATAGTAGGCCCCACCACCTTTTGCAGCCGTATTTTGCAAGAGTGCCACACCATCGGTTAAATCAAAGCCGCCAATTGTGTGTACGGTAATCTCTTGGCCTTGCGATAAAGTATCACTGTGATCTGTGTTTTGCAGCCAATATGCCAGTTCGTCTAAACAGTCGCCATTATCGGGGCCGTTAGCAGGGTTATCTTCATCAGTATCGCCGCATGTTTTACTTAAACCTGGAGGAAGATTATCAATGTCACTAATAAGCGATCTAATTTTGGGATTGGCTTGAACATCGCCATAAGGCTCCCCATCTGTTAAAAGAATAATATGATTTTTTTGACAAGAGGCTTCCATAGGTGATTTATATTTAGTACCAGACCCACCAACACGTGAGTCATTTGTACTGGTATTTGGCTCAGTAATATCACCAAAAAACATGTCCTCTCCTCGATAATAAAGGGCTGCTTCATACATTACCCCACTTAAAGGCGTCCAGCCTTTATGATCATAAGTATCGAGTTTAGCGCTGATTAAAGGCCCTGTGGTTGCCACATCATCGATGGCAATATCTACCATACCACCTTGTCTTAGGCTGCCTCGATCATCAAAGCGCATTAAACCGAGGTTTACATTGGATAATGATTCAGTTAGATCTTTCACCACATTAACAACAACGGATAATCTATCAGTGACAATTTCTTCTTGGTAATTGTGATACCAATTCATGTAGTTACCCGAGTAGATCCATTTCTTCGAGCCTCTGTCACAGGTAACTGAATCACTATCACTATCGTTTCTCCAGTTATTTAAGTTATACCAACCCCAGTACGTATCTTGTTTGAAATTTCCCTCACTTCGACCCTCAGTAGTTAGGTTTGTTTTATGTTCTGTACAATTGGTACTATCACCTGTGCTAAGAGTGGTTGTGAAGTGTCCATCTCCAGAATAGGAGTTTAAGTCATGGTAAAACTTATCTGCACTATAAAGAGGGTTACTGTTATCACCGTTTCGGTTGTAAGTTACGCTTGGATCATATGATCCATTTGACATTCTAACTACACCGTCCATGGATCCTGAGGTATCCATAATGAACATAACGTTAGCATTAACGCGCTGATCATCGTCAGTGCCGTCTGTTCCGTAAATTTCAGTATCGTCTGCTAGAGCTAGGGATGATAAAAGCTGTAAGCTGGATAAAAATAATAACTTTTTCATATTGGCTCCTTTAATAATTGATGCGTCTAACAGTTTCATCTTCAATATCTAGAAAGACAGTGGGGTATTTTACATTAACTGAATCCTGTAAAAATTCGTCAAATGAAATTATCTTGCCGTCTTTTTTTATAATGGGTTTAGTGGTGAAGCTATAATATTTTTTGCACTTGTAGCAATCATAAACATAGACTAAACCTCTATTGCTTGTAGAGTAGTATTCAACTTTTATTGATCTTAGCTCTAGTGCCGTTTCTAGAGATTTTAGTGAGAAGGCCTGATGACAAAATAACAAGCTAAAGATTATTAAATATATTTTCATGATATTACCTAAATGATATCGCCCTTGATTTTTAAGGCTTCTACTTTTGCCCCAAGGGTTTGGCTGTTAGTTGAGAAGCTATAAGTGGCGTCACAATCGTGTTCAAAAGCATAGCTAACAATCGGACTTCCAACATCTACACCATTTCCCGCATTATTAGCAATTCCTTGGGAGCTGCCGCCGGTTACGTATCGCCATCTTATGGTCATCGGTGAGGACTTATGGGTTGTTTGAGTTGTAGTGGTCTCAATCGCGGTGCCGGTTTCTTTCACTTTTATTAAAAGGTCACGATTACTTCCAATATTATAAAAACGCACATTAGCTTCTTGTTCGTTACGGCACTCCTGGTAAGTGAGAGTACTAAGTAAACTGTTAGCCACCATTTTACTTTGTATGTTACTTCCTTCTAGCGCATAGATAGACACAAGAGTAATAATGGTTAAAAAGATAAGGGCAACAACTAATGTGGAGCCTTGTTGGTGTTTCATAAACTCTCCCTTTTAGCGTAAATAAGCATTAGTTTAATATCGCGCCTTCAATAGCACCGGGTAATTCGATGGTACTAATGAATAAATTTCGTAAATTGCCATCATTAAAACTTAAGTCATCCAGAGATGCATCTAATACGCCGTAATTCCGAGTTGTTTTTTTAGCTTGGACTCTATTGGTATCTAGTTCGTCAGTACTTGTTGTAAGAATGGCCACTCGAATACTGCGTATGTACTTGTTAGCCTTGTCAGTAATGACTTGATCGACGCTCACATAACGAGCGGCACTTTTTTCTTTTTCTGAGGCTGCGAGTCCCACTTGAAACTCTAATGTTTCTACATTGTTGACTATGGATACGGCAGCACCATTTGGAACTAGCCAATTATTGTCATCAATGCTGTAAGTTCGGCAGCGTAGCTCCCTTTTGTTATCGGTGGTATTGCTAACCCAGAACACGTCTGCAATCTTTTGTTCAGTAGCCCCACCAACATCCTGGCCTGAGCATGATTTGGTTGCGTCGGTAGCCACATAAACGATCGATAGGCGATCACCTAAAACAGCTTTATTAGCATCAGTTTTACCTGCATCAGGGTTGTTGCTTGCACAAGCATCGGCTTCTGCCGTGCCTGCCGTGCAGGTAATCAAAAAGTCAGGGTTCGAATTTTGAATCAATAAAACAGGAGGCGAGAGAGTTCGGTTTTCAGTGTAACCCGCATTACGAATAAAGCGTGTTAAATAATTCATAGCAAAACGGCCTGTCTCTTGATTTTTTGAAAGGGCATCTCCCAGAGTCACTGTGCGATTAACAGTAATGAATAAATTTATAATTGCCGTTACTAAAAATATTCCAATGAGGCTAGCAATCATAAGTTCTATAAGGGTGAAACCGCTTTGTTTTTTCATCAGTTAAGCTCCACAACCATGTTATAAGTCTGTTGATTGATTCTATCGTCAGCAGCAGCAGCCCCCTGAGTGACTTTTGTATTCCATGTGAGCTCTATCGTGTATTGCACACAAGGAGGAGTATTAGTTGCTCCGCATGTAGAGGTCAGTGTTGGGTTGCTGACAAATTCAGCGGGTGAGTCAAAAATTTTTTTAGCTGGGTTCGTTTCGGTAGGATCGTCAAAGCCGCACATAGTAACCCAAACATCGAACGTTGCCATATCAAGAGGGCTACAAGTTGCGGCGGGCTTTGGATCACCGCTTCGATCAATGTATTCAGCGCACATTGCTACAGGTGGGGATTCACAATCAGGATTTGCTGATACCCTATAGCCGCCTGATTTAGCTCCATCAGGGTTAGCTCGCATGCGGCCTACAAAGTCTTGAACAATCCACATTCCTTGACTGCGCTGGGCGTTATCTTGGGTACCTTGAATGGTTGTAAGTAGCAGAACACCAATACCAGACACTCCAATAGCAAAAACAATAGAGGCCACCAGTACTTCAAGCATGGCAAAACCAGATTGTTTAGATTTTTTGATTGAAGCTACAGTGTGCATGTTATTAGGCCTTGTTTAATGGTACCCGATAGTAATAAATTAAGCTCATACCCATCTCCAGCCACACAAGGAGCAACATATAACTCAAAAGCACCGCCTGTGCTTTGACCTGTGGGAGATATGGTCAATTGACCTGCAGTAGTATCGTCAAAGGTTGGGCTACTGAATGTGATGCCGCTTTGAATTGCATCGAAACGCTTAATGATTATCTTCACGGTACTGTCAGTAGGGTCCGTATACTCTATAAACCAGCCTTGCGACCAATCGTCATTTCCACTGCTGGGACGAACGCGAACATCCACATTGCGATGACTGGCTTCGACCCGTGCTAGCTTTATTGTGCGCTCAAAAAAAGGTGCGATGGCATCAATGTTTTTACGGTCAAAGAAATCCTTCATGGCAGGTAGGCCTGCGCTAGTGATTAACCCTAAAATAATCATGGAGACCATGAGCTCAACAAGTGTCATACCAGCTTGGTGGCAAATGTGTGATTTTGTGGATTGCAGGTATTTTTTCATAACAATATTTAACCCCAGTGCTTAAGTGACGGCTAATAAAAGCAGACTAACGGTGGTTTTTTAAGGTTTGGGGGGAGGTGATGATGCAATACTGAGTATTGGTGTTGTTTTATGTAGCCAGCGGTGTTGGCTTATTCAGTCTGGTATACCTTAGCTATTACCCTGAAGGGCAGTTAAATGAGCCAAGTCGTGAATAAGGTGTACCTCGGTTGCTTAAATAATAGTCGCTCCTAATGCGTCCTTGAAAGCTGATTATAAGCTGGCGTGCATATTGATTTTCACCTGACGTGGGGCAGTATAAAAAGGTGGTTGCACTACTAAAGGCATGGCCTTCCTCGTTAAATTGGATGCTTTTAGTTGCGGCGGTACGAATAAACCAATTACCTTGTTCATTTTCATTGGCTGCGGTTAAAAAAAGCGTTTCACCAGCATCAATTTTTTCGTTGTTATTAGTATCTATAAAGACGGACATGGGGTTTTGCCAATTATTTGTACATATGTTGTTAACTTGTGGGCATACGGTAATTTTTTGTTTATTGCTTAATGCAAGGTTGCGAGCTCCGGAAAAAACCTTGCGTAGTTGACTTACAGAAGTGCCACTACGGTGATTATCGATAATATGAATTAAGCTAGGAATACCAACTGAGGATATAACCCCGAGAATGGCAATGCTTACTATAAGCTCTATGAGGGTGAATCCGCGCATATTTCATCCTTGAAACTGTAGCGGTAAATTTAGTAGGCAGTGAATCGCCGTAAGAGCAAATAGATTATAGTGTTATTTAGCTTGATGACAGTGGCTAATATCCTAAGTGCCTGTAAGAGTTGGGCTGGCTGTAATAGTGATGCTAATCTATATCCAGTTTTTTAAGGCGATAGCGCATAGAGCGGAAGCTCATGCCTAGTTGCTCAGCTGCGGCTGTTTTATTCCAGCGGTTCTCTTCTAATGTGTTTTTAAGAATAGAGCGTTCAATGTCTTCTAAATATTCTTCTAGGGACTGCCCAGGTGCTAACTGATGCTGGATATCTTGATTCTTGGCTATATTAGAGCGCTTTAGCTGTAGATCGTCTGCTTGTATGACTTGCCCATCAATTAAAGTCACCGCTCTTTGTAAGATATTTTCAAGCTCCCGAATATTGCCAGGAAAGTCGTACTGCTTTAAGCGTTGTAGTGCTTCAGGGTTTAGTTCAAATGATGCACTGTCTTGGGAGTAGGCCAAGCGGCTTAATATGTGATTAATTAAAATAGATAGATCGTCTCTGCGTTCTCGTAAAGGCGGAACTTGCAGGTTGATGACATCTAAGCGGTAAAATAAGTCTTCACGGAAATTTTGTTGTTTTACTTCTTCATGCAGGTCTTTATGGCTGGCACTTAATATTCGTACATCCACAGGCATTTCGTTTTCATAGCCCACAGGGCGGATAACATTTTCTTGTATGGCCCGTAATAGTTTTACCTGCATGGCTAAAGGCAAGTCGGCCACTTCATCTAAAAATAATGTGCCCCCTTGTGCGGCTTGAAAAAAGCCTTCTTTATTATTACTGGCCCCCGTGAATGAGCCTTTTTTATGGCCAAAAAATTCACTTTCCATTAGTTCTGATGGAATAGCACCGCAGTTTACTGCAACAAATGCTTGTTCGCTTCTTGGGCCTAATTGATGAATAGCCCTTGCCACTAATTCTTTACCGCTTCCAGATTCACCGTGTATAAAAACAGGGGCGTGACTGCGTGCCACCTTGCCTATTTGTTTTTTAAGAATGAGCACGGGTTCAGACTGGCCAATAATACTGCTGATTTCAGGTGTTTCCTGTTCTGTTTGGGCAGTAAGCTTTAAGGCGTCTTTAATAATAGATCGTAACTTTTCTAGCTCGACGGGCTTAGATAAAAAATCAAAAGCACCTGCTTTCATGGCGTCTAAAGCCACATCGATGCTGCCATATGCCGTAATCATAGCTACAGGTATATGAGAAAAGTTTTGCTGAATATGAGTGATGAAGTCCAAGCCAGACCCATCTGGTAGGCGCATGTCTGTCAGGCAAAGTTGAATGTCTTGTGTGGCTAAAATATTTTTGGCTTCGGCAATGGTTTGCGCGCTAATAGGGATAAGTTGCATGCGCTGAATGGTTAAGCTCAGCAGCTCTAATATATCGGGCTCATCATCTAGAATTAAAATGTGACTCATTGTTTTATCCTAAACCTAAAAGCGTCTAATTTATTTTAATACGTCGTTGCTTGGGGTGAATAATATATTAAATACAGCCCCTTGCTCCGCGTCGTTATCATAGCGAATTAACGCGTGGTTGGCTTCGCATAATTCTTTTGCCAAATATAGGCCTAGGCCGCTACCTTGCGCGCTTGTGGTGTGGAAAGGTTCAAATAAATAAACCTGTTCATCTTCGCTAATTCCGGGGCCATTATCTTTAATGCTCAGCTGAATATTATGTTTGTGGCGGCTGATGCTCATATCAATGGCATTGTTTTCATCAGCGTTGCCATAGCGAATGGCGTTGGTGCACAAATTCCAAATCACTTGATGAAGCTGGCTTGGGTCAAATAAAATATCGTAGTTTTCCCCATCTAAGTTAATGCTAATGGGGTGCTGTTTTTTAAATTCATCAATGAAGTGTTCTAACCAATGTTGAATTTGGATCCACTGCATTTCGGCCCCTTTACGTTTGCTGATTTGCAGTACGTTTTGGATGATGGTTTCCATGCGTTGGCTATGGTTAAAAATAATTTCATTCAGGCGTTTATCATCGCTTTTTAAATCAGGGCTTTCTTGTAAAAGTTGGCTGGCATGACTAACCGCATTTAAAGGGTTGCGTATTTCGTGGGCGATACTGGCCGCCATGCGCGCTAGCGAAGCTTGTTTAAATTGATTGGTGCGTTTTGCAAGGGAGTGTTTGTCATCAATAAAAACTAGGCTGGAATCTTCATCAATTGCAGCAAAAGATAAAATGAGCTCTTGGTTATAACCTTCTAAATCTTCCACAATGACAGCGTCATCAACTTGTATTTGATACTCCAGCCAAAATAAAAGTCGATTGAAGATGATTTTCGGTAACTGTAGGTCGGCATCCTCTAGGGCTAAGCGCTCCTTTGCGGAGCCGTTGATTCTCAGTATGCGCCCTTTATTTTGGGTGATGCAAACACCGGTTAACATACGTTCAATGATTAAGTCGTTCATGCGAGCGGCGCTGTAAAGTTGGTCTTGATTTAGCTGCACTTGATTTTGTGCTTCTTGCAAACGAATGCGCAAGCTTTGCACAAGCAGGGCCTCAATAAAAAACAACATACTTAAAACCGAGCTTGATAAAAAGCCTTCGGACGCAGGGCTTTCTTTGTGTAAATAAGAGTGGCTCAGAACCATTAGCGTGGCGATGGCCGAGAGTAAATAGCCAAAGCGCTGACTAACGATAAGATTACCCAGTCCTACGCTAATGAGCATAATCAAGCCCAGGTCATTTTGATTGGGCGCCACGTAGAGCATTAAAAAGCCAAGAATTAATAGCTCGACAAGCAAACTGGGCAGGTATAAATCAACTTTTTGTCGAGACTGGCTGGACAGGTTCATGATGTTTAAAATGGCCAATGCTAAGTAGCCACTTAAGACAATAGGCAGAATTTTTGGTGAGCTTGGTTGCCACCAGTGCAATTGTTCCTCTAGAAAATAAAAGGCCAAAAACATCATGGCAAGACCAAGAGTAAAATAGCTGTAGAGTCTTGGTAGCGGTTGGCGTTCTATTTGAGGGTTCATTCTGTACTCTTAAATACAAGCGGGTAGCGGCCTGTAGCGTGATTATAATTATTTTGCCTGCTCAATGGCCTTCTTTCTTCCCCTGAATTAAACTAGCGGCCTTTTCAAGGTAGTAATCAAGGTTATCCTGGTGTCTGAACAAAACCTTAATATATGCATGGCCCAACTGAATCTTCTGGTGGGCGATATTAGCAGCAATACTCAAAAGGTGCTAAATACAGCGCAGCAAGCTCAGTCAGCTGGTGCGGATGTGGTGCTTTTCTCTGAGCTAACCCTAACGGGTTATCCGCCGGAAGACTTATTATTACGCCCAAGCTTGGCTGTGCGCATTGATGAGGCCTTGCAGCAAATTTTCCATGCTAACTTAAACATTCATATGGTATTGGGCTACCCAAAAATGATAGATGGTCAGCTTTACAATATGGCTGGTGTCTTTTTTCAGGGTGAGTGTGTTTTTGAATATGCCAAGCACCATTTACCAAATTACCAAGTCTTTGATGAAAAGCGTTATTTCTCTGAAGGCACGGGCGAGAACCTAATTAATATCAAGGGTGTGCCTTGCGCCATAAGCATTTGTGAAGATATTTGGCACGCGGGCCCAATGGCAAAAGCCAAACAAGCTGGCGCCAAACTAATGCTTAATTTAAATGCCTCGCCTTTTCATATTGATAAACACCAAGAACGTGTAGAGCTTTTACAGACTCGCGCGCAAGAAGGGCAAATGCCTATTGTGTATGTGAATCAAGTGGGTGGACAAGACGAACTGGTATTTGATGGTGGCTCATTTGTTGTGGCTGCTGATGGTGAATTAAAAGCCTGCAGTCAAACCTATATTGAAGCTCAGGATCATGTGCAGTTTTGTTTTGAAGGCGCTGTTTGCACAGAAATTAAAGGTACGATCACTCCAGAGCGTGAACGCTTAGAAAGCATCTACGAAGCCTTGGTACTGGGCGTGCGTGACTACGTTAATAAAAACGGCTTTAAAGGTGTGTTGTTAGGTTTATCGGGCGGCATCGATTCTGGTTTAACGCTGCCGATTGCGGTTGATGCATTAGGTGCGGATCGTGTTGAAGCGGTAATGATGCCGTTTAAATACACGTCTCAAATGAGTTTGCACGATGCTGAAGATGAGGCCAATCGTTTGGGTGTTAAATACTCAGTGTTGCCAATTGAACCTATGTACGATGCCTTTATAACAACCTTAGCGCCTGAATTCGAAGGCACAAAGGTGGATACCACAGAAGAGAATTTACAAAGCCGTTGTCGCGGTGTGATGCTAATGGCCATGAGTAATAAAAAAGGCTACATGGTATTAACCACTGGCAATAAAAGTGAAATGGCTGTGGGCTACGCCACTCTTTATGGTGATATGGCAGGGGGTTATGGGGTTTTAAAAGATGTGTTTAAAACTCTGGTATTTGAATTGTCGCGCTATAGAAACACAGTAGAAGAAGTAATACCTCCCCGTGTGATTACACGACCGCCATCCGCTGAACTGGCACCGGATCAAGTGGATGAAGATTCTTTGCCGCCATATGATGTATTGGATGAAATTTTGCGTTTGTACATCGAAGAAGATATGAGTGCGAATCACATTGTAGAGCACGGTTTCAGTGAAGAGGACGTAAGGCGTGTTGCCCGTTTGGTGGATGTGAACGAATACAAACGCCGCCAAGCACCTGTGGGTGTACGTCTGACTCAGCGTGGTTTTGGTCGTGATCGACGTTATCCGATTACCAATGGCTGGAAACTGGGTAAATAGCGTTTAGCTAGCTTTAGTATCAAATATAACGCTACAAACAAAAAAACCGCTTGTGTGACCACAAGCGGTTTTTTTATGTTCGGTTCTACGACTACATGCATTTAGTACTTAGAGCGAAGCAGGAAGCCCGAACCGAAGGAACTGAGCAGGGTGGCTCTTAGTCCACAATACCAAATGTCACCACATTCCAAATGCTTCTGCGATCGGTGTTGGCCCAGTCGCTATGTACTAACTTGCCATTTTTAAGCTGCTTGTGCTCAGGGAAGTTGGCGATTAATACTTTCAAACTTTTATCGGCTAGGTCTTGCTGACCTAATAATTCATAGCCTTCAATCATTAAGGCTAGGCCATCGGCAACGTGCTTGCTGCCTTGGAAATTCTCAACGATGTTTTTACCACGGTTGGCAGCGGCTAAAAATGCATGGCGTTTTAAATAATAGTGACCAACATGTAATTGGTTTAATGCTAAGCGATCCCGTAGGTAAATCATACGTTGGCGAGCATCGCTGGCGTATTGGCTGTTTGGAAATTTAGCAATCAGTTCAGCAAATTCGCTAAAGGCTTCACGAGCAGGCAATGGATCACGTTTGGCTTCGTCGTCGGCAAAATAGCGCTCAACAAGGCTTAAGCCCAGTTCGTAAGTGGCCAATGCCTTAAGGTAGTAGGCATAATCCACGTTGTCGTTTTCAGGGTGCAGGCGGATAAAACGCTCAGCACTGGCTTTTGCCCCTTCTAATTCTTGCGCTTGAAACTGAGCAAAAATCATTTCTAGCTGGGCTTGCTCGCTGTATTGGCCAAATGGATAGCGACTTTCTAGCTTTTGAAAGGTCTCAATGGCTAAGAAGTAGTTCTCGTTATCTATGGCTTTGACGGCCTTTTCATAGATTTCTTGCTCGGTAAGTTCGGCATTTGGACGTTTTCCATCGCTGGAACAGGCTGCCAATGTGAAGATGGCTACAAGGATTATAAGAATTCGCATAGTTGTACTGATATAATCTTATTATTAGTTACATTTAATCTGGAGTGGGCATTTAACCACACAGATACGTTTATCACCAAGGTTCATACTGTGTCAGAGCAAATTCAACAGACAATTCGCATTCCCGACTTGCTGGGTAACAAACGCTTCGATCAAATCGCGGCCACTTTGTTCCCTGATTTTTCCCGTGCACGCCTGCAAACCTGGATAAAAGATGGCCAGTTGCTGGTGGATGGTGAGATCCGCAAGCCTAAAGACAAGCTAATCGGTGGTGAAACCCTAACCTTAGACGTGACGTTGCAGGCTGAAGGAGAGTGGCTACCTGAGGCCATGGATATCCCAATTGTTTATGAAGATGATCACATTATCATTATTAATAAACCCATGGATTTAGTGGTGCATCCTGCGGCGGGCAATTTAACGGGCACGTTATTGAATGGTTTATTGCATCATTGCCCTGATTTACAAAACATCCCCCGTGCAGGCATAGTGCACCGCTTGGATAAAGACACCACAGGCTTGATGGTAGTCGCTAAAACTCTACAGGCACAAAATCACATTGTAGATCAACTACAAACTCGCGAGATGGGCCGAGAATACGAGGCCATTGTGCAAGGCACCATGACAGGCGGCGGCACCATTAAAGACGCCATTGCACGTCACGCTAAAGACCGTACTAAAATGACGGTACACCCAACCGGCAAAGATGCCATTACCCATTATCGCATTCTTGAGCACTTCCCTCACCACACTCATGTGCGCGTGAAACTAGAAACCGGACGTACCCACCAAATTCGTGTGCATATGTCGCACATTCAGCACCCATTAGTAGGGGACGCAACTTATGGTGGCCGTGTGCGTTTACCAAAAGGCGTAAGCCCTGAATTACGTGAAGTTTTACGTAAGTTCCCGCGCCAAGCGCTGCACGCTAAAAAAATTGAGCTTCACCATCCAGATACTGACGAATTGATGTCATGGGAAGTGGATCTACCTGCTGACTTCACTGAGCTATTAGAAGAGCTGAAGCTTGAATCGGAAATGAGTGACAAGGTCGAATATTAATTGGTATGAGCCACTTTCTACAAAACCTGCAGATCATAGAGCCTGACTGGCCCGCCCCTTTATCTGTAAAGGCGTTGACCACTACTTGCAACGGTGGTGTCAGCACTGGGCCGTATAGCACCTTAAATTTGGGCGATCATGTGGGGGATGTGGAGTCCTCAGTTTTAACCAACCGCAAACGCTTAGCTCAGTTATTACCTAGTGAGCCATGTTGGCTGAAGCAAGTACACGGGATAGAAGTGGTGCCTGCGGATGGACGCTTTCAAGGTCAGGCGGCCGATGCCAGTTTTACTCGAGAAATAAATCATGTGAGCTGTGTGATGACAGCAGATTGTCTGCCAGTGCTGTTTTGCAATACTAAAGGCACACAAGTGGCTGCAGCCCATGCAGGCTGGCGTGGTTTGTTAGATGGGGTATTGGAAGCCACATTAAATACCTTTGATGAAGGGGATCAAATAATGGCTTGGTTGGGCCCGGCTATTGGCCCTGACGCTTTTGAAGTGGGACCAGAAGTTAAAACGAGTTTTGTTGAGAAAGATTCAAATGCTCAAAGTGCGTTTAAAACATCACCATTAAACCAAGGTAAATACTTAGCTGATTTGTATGAGCTTGCCCGCCAGCGCCTTAAAAAATGTGGTGTGACAAAAATATACGGTGGGCAATATTGCACATATTTAGACAAAGACACTTCTGGGGCGTTTCGATTTTTTAGTTATCGCCGGGAAGGTGTGACAGGACGACTAGCGTCCTGTATTTGGATCGAGCAACCCTAGGTATTCGGGCTGTTATTTTGAACAGAACTTTTTCACGTTGGCTTGCGCTTTTTTAATCAAACCTTCACGACCTTTTTCGTCATACCAGTGGCGCTCACCATTTTCTAAGGTTTTATAAATTCGGCCGTGGTTTTTCATTTCACGTAAATGCTGCTGAGCATTCTTACAATTTTGCGCCATGGCTTCTGCCTTTTCGGCTTCTTCCTTTTCTTTTTCGCTTACCGTATTACGATCCACAGAGCTCTCTAATAGCTTTTGACGTAACTTATCAAGCTTGGCTTTAGAAGCTTGGTTGTTGGGTGACCTGTGTTCTAAGTTCAGGGTTTGTGCTTCTTGTGTCTCTTCCGGCGGAAACTGTGAATACTGTGTGCGACCGTTTTCATCGACCCATTTATAGAGCTGTTGAGCGTGTGTTAAGCAAGGTAAAAGCATTAGAAAAAGTAAGGTGAAACGAGTCATAAATCGATTTCCATCCATGAATTAGAGTTATTTTGGGGCCTACTCTATCTAATTTGGTGCAAAAGCAAAGCTTTAGTCTTCAGCACCAATAAATGTCAAGCAAAATCAAGGTTATATGGGGCTTTACGCTTGACTTAGTGGCCGCTGATGTCAAAATATCCAGCCCAAAATCTGGCCCTATTATTGGTTACCCCAAAAAGGCCGTTTTGTGATGTCCCAGAGCAATAACCTTGCTTTGGCTAAAACCCTCTGCCGCCTAAGCTGCCGCAGAATCTTGCGACTCCCTACAAGCGATTCGCAACCCCAAATTTAAGCCGACATTGGCGCTTATTTAATAGGCCAGTGGCGAGCACTATATCTAGTCTCCTGCTCAAATAGTTGAGCACGCGAATGAGAGGATAATACGGTGGAATTACTTTCCGGCGGAGAAATGTTGGTTCGCTCCCTTAATGAAGAGGGTGTTGAATACGTTTATGGTTACCCAGGCGGTAGCCTTTTGCATGTCTATGATGCGTTTTACAACCAAAGTGCGGTCAAGCACGTCTTAGTTCGTCACGAACAAGCAGCGGCTCACATGGCTGACGGTTATGCCCGTGCCACAGGTAAACCTGGTGTTGTAATGGTAACGTCTGGCCCAGGCGCCACCAATACCATTACCGGTATTGCTACTGCGTTTACAGATTCTATTCCAATGGTTGTTATTACTGGTCAGGTAATGAGCCACCTAATTGGTGATGATGCGTTCCAAGAAACCGATATGATGGGTATTTCTCGTCCGATCGTTAAGCACAGCTTTAGCATCAAGCACCCAAGCGAAATTCCAGAAACGGTTAAAAAGGCATTTCACATTGCAACCACAGGTCGTCCAGGCCCGGTTGTAATTGATATTCCTAAAGATATGACCATTCCAAATGATCGTCATGAATACTCTTACCCTAAAAAAGTAAAAATTCGTTCTTACGCGCCGCCGCAAAAAGGCCACACAGGTCAGATTCGCAAAGCCGTAGAAATGCTACTTGAAGGTAAGCGTCCAATTATCTATTCCGGTGGTGGTGTGATCTTGGGTAAAGCCCATGAACAACTACGCACATTGGTTCGCGATCTAAACGTACCCATTACACAAACTCTAATGGGTTTGGGTGCGTATCCAGCAACGGATCGTCAGTCTTTGGGTATGTTAGGTATGCACGGTACCTACGAAGCCAACATGGCTATGCACCATGCTGATGTTATTTTAGCTATCGGCGCGCGCTTCGATGACCGCGTAACCAATGCTACAAATAAATTTTGCCCAGACGCGCAAATTATTCATATCGATATTGATCCATCATCAATTTCTAAAACCATCGATGTGGACATTCCAATCGTAGGTCCGGTTGATAGCGTATTAGATGAAATTCTAAATATCTTAGGCGAACTTAAAACCAAGCCGGATGCTGACGCGTTAGAAAGCTGGTGGAATCAAATTGACGAATGGCGTAAACGCCATGGCGGCAAATACGATAAAAACGAAAGCGGTGTATTAAAACCTCAAGAAGCCATTGAAGGCTTGTGGGAAGCCACTAAAGGTAATGCCTATATTTGTTCTGACGTAGGTCAGCACCAGATGTTTGCTGCGCAATATTACAAGTTTGATGAACCAAACAAATGGATCAACTCTGGTGGCCTAGGCACCATGGGTTTCGGTTTCCCTGCTGCAATGGGCATTAAACTGAACTTCCCTGATGAAATGGTTGTTTGTGTAACGGGCGAAGGCTCGATTCAGATGAATATTCAAGAAATGTCTACGTGTTTGCAGTACGGCATTCCTGTGAAAATCTTCTGCTTGAACAATGGTTACCTTGGTATGGTTCGCCAATGGCAAGATATGAACTATGAAGGTCGTCACTCTAGCTCTTATATGGAATCACTTCCGGATTGGGGCAAGCTGGCTGAGTCTTACGGACACGTTGGTATTAACGTTGAAGGTAAAGAGCAACTAGACCAAGCCATGGCTGATTGTTTTGGTAAATACAAAGACCGTTTAGTATTTGTAAACGTAGTAGTAGATCCAGAAGAGCATGTTTACCCAATGCAGGTGCCTACAGGCGCCATGCGTGACATGTGGTTAAGTAAGACGGAGCGTACATAATATGAGACATATTATTTCTATTCTTTTAGAAAATGAACCAGGTGCACTAGCACGTGTTGTTGGTTTATTCGCTCAGCGTTCTTACAACATCGAAACGTTGACGGTAGCACCTACCGAAGATCCAACACTTTCGCGCATGACCATTACAACGTCTGGTCCCGATCGTGTAATTGAGCAAATTACCAAGCAATTAAATAAATTAATTGAAGTGGTTAAGCTGGTGGATTTAACAGAAGGTGAGCACGTTGAGCGCGAACTGATGTTAATCAAAGTGAAGGCCGCTGGTGCACAGCGTGCGGAGATCAAACGTACTTCGGATATTTTCCGTGGTCAAATCGTTGATGTAACCGCCAATGTTTATACTGTGCAGCTGACTGGTAGCACATCTAAGCTTGAAGCATTTATCGAAGCCATTGGTCCGAACTGCATTCTAGAAACCGTTCGTACAGGGGTTTCAGGTATTGCTCGCGGTGAAAAAACACTTAGCCTATAAAGCTTTATTAAAAGTGTTAATAAAAAAAGCCCAAATGATGAAAATCATTTGGGCTTTTTTGTTGGTGTAGATTTCTATTTTCTTAAGCGTTCTGAGATAAAGAGTGCTCTTACTTCTTTCCTAATAAAAACACCCCTAATACAACTAGGCTTAAGCCTCCTAAATGAAACAACGTGATGCTTTCACCTAAAATAACGGCCGCTAGTATCAAGGTGAATACAGGCCCTGTACTGCCGGTAATAGCGGTCTTTTCAGCGCCGATTCGTGATATGGCAGCGCTCATGGCATAACTGGGAATCACGGTGCTAAAAAATGCTAACGCTAATGCCAAAACGTAAATGCTGTTTTGATAGTTTAGTATTTCTTGAACATCCAGTTTCACAAAGTGCAGTTGCGTGAACAATACCGAGCTCACCATGGCTGCTGATGTAAAGGCGCTCGCACCCAGTTTGCTGATCATGGGTTTACTTAAACACACATATAAAGCAAAAGTAAATGCACACAAGAGCATTAGGCCTAACCCAAAGTAAGAGCCACTTATATTAAGTTCACCGGGTAGCAATACAATTAAGCCGGTGTATACCAGCGCCAAAGCAATGATGACCTTTACATTTGGCAAGCGCTTTTCATACAGTGCCATCATCAATACCACCAAGCTTGGGTATGCGTATAAGATGATGCGCTCAGCTTGTGCACTAATGAAATTTAAAGCCAATAAGTCTAGGTAACTGGATAAAAAGTATCCCAGAAACCCAACCGCTAAAATACTTAGGCTGTGTTTTTTTATTAGAGAAAACTGATGTCGTTGAAAATACAACATGCCTAAATAAAACGGCAGCGCGAGCCACATTCTAATAACCATTAAACCTTCACTGCTGGCGCCTAGTGCATAAGCCTGTTTAATAAAAATAGGTTTAAGGGAAAACATTAAGCTGGCTAATAGCGCAAGGGCTAAGCCTAACTTAAGATTTTTGTTTTGTTGAGCCGTCACGGCCGTATCCTTTTTTAAATATGAAGAGTAAATAAGGGCTGTAAATAGAAGATCGGCTGCTACTTACAGCCGGTGCATGCGAAACAATGCCCTAGCTGCTTAAGTGCGCCAGTAGCCAAGGTGTAACGATGTGATGGGAAACTTGGGAGAACATATATTTCTTCCTTAATATGCCCGCTAATTAAAGCCACTTACAGTCTTATGATCAAGTGATTTACGGATAAAAAGTAAAAAATTACACCGACGGTCTTATTATTCGCTCTCGCATCGTGTTACATATGTTCGTATTAAGCTTCGCTTCAGTACGGCCTTTTTTTGCATTGAGTTATTAAGCCTATCTAAGAAAAACTTTTTTGAGGTATGCCTTTGTTAATGAGTACAAAATTAAAGAGTGCTTTTATGACAAAGATACTTTAGGTTTGCTCTAAGAATTTATATTGATGGATGAGTATGCTGCGTTTACCAACTCCTGTTTATTTTATTGCTTTGGCACAAGCCCTTGGTGGTCTAACCGCGCCGCTTATTATTTTTGTAGGTGGCTTTTTAGGTGTGACCTTAGCGCCTTCTAGTGCCATGGCTACGCTGCCCATTGCCTCAATGGTTGTGGGGACGGCACTGGCCAGTATGCCTGGTGCACTAATCATGCGTCGCATTGGCCGCAGTCGTGGGTTTACCTATGCCACGTTAATCGCGGTTCTGGGATCTATATTGGCGTTTTTCAGTGTGCGTAATGGGCACTTTTATGGTTTGTGTTTTAGTACGTTATTGCTGGGAATGCATTTAGCGTTTGTGCAGCAGTTTCGTTTTGCCGCACTAGAATGGGTTAAACCCGAGCAAGCGCCATCAACGGCCAGCGTAGTGATGTTAGCGGGTTTGTTAGCTGCGTGGTTTGGTCCTGAAATCGCTATGTGGGGTAAAGATTTATTAGCCGTACGTTTTAGTGGCGCATTTGTATTATTGGCGTTGTGCCAAGGTGCTTTATTACTGCTAATTAATAGTATTGAATTTGCACAAGTGGAAGAAAGCCATGAAGAAAGCAATAAACGCAGCTTGTTTGAGTTATTAAAAGATCCGGCCATTGCTATGGCCATTACTTCTGCGGCGGTGGCCTTTGGTGTAATGAGCCTCATCATGACAGGCACACCAGTGAGCATGAGTGAGATTCAAACCTTTCCTTTAGAAGAAACCAAAACAGTGATTCAAAGCCATATTATGGCCATGTTTTTACCGTCTTTATTTGCCGCTATTTTGTTTCGTTATTTGCCATTGGTTGTAATGATATTGTTAGGTTTAAGCGCCATGGTATTGGCCATTAGCATCGCTTTATTAGATCAAAGCTATTGGGGTTATTGGTTTGCATTGGTGGCACTGGGTCTGGGTTGGAACTTTTTATTCGCTGCGGGCACAGGCTTATTAGCGCAAAGTTATCAACCTCATGAGCGTTTTCATGTGCAGGCTGTTAATGAGCTGTTTGTATTCAGTACTCAGGCTGTAATGTCATTAATGGCAGGCTGGATTGTATTTAGTTACGGCTGGCATGCTTTAAACTTAATCGCCATTCCATTATTAATATTTGCATTGTTAATGCTGTTACGTTGGCAGCTAAAAACTAAATAAACATGTTCATGTTTTAAATGATCAAAAGAAAAAGCCCGCAAGTGAGCGGGCTTTTTTTTCGTAATGGAATAAATTAAATCATTAAATATCGTCTAGCAGTGAATCCATGCCGGATTCAATGCCATCTAATTCTTTTAGGTCTTCTAATGATTTTTTAATGTCCATGTCTATGGCTTTTGCAATGTCTTGCGGGAAACCTTCTAACACTTCTTTATCACTTAAACCTTGAGCGTTAGCTTGGTTTACATAAACCGCCAGAAAAATAAGTCCGCTGAGTTTGTTATCGTCTTCTGCGTTTTGAGGGTTCGCGTGGTGTTTGATGCCCTCTAAAATGTCGTCAGGGAATTTCCAGCGCTTGGCAAGCTCAGCGCCTACTTCGGCATAGCTATAACCCAGCATGGCCATCTCAACATCGTATAGTTTGCCGCCAGCATCCACAGCCGCTTGAATTTTTTTAGCCTCTGTTGGCATTAAAAGTCGAATCAATAATTCACCAATGCTGTGTAGCATGCCGCACGTAAAGGCGGTCTCTGCGTTAACTGCGCAGTAAGTGGACATCCATTTTGCAATGGCCGCTACCGCAAAGTTATCACGCCAAAAAGCTTTGCGATCAAAACCGTCAGGGGCTTGTACGGCGCCGGTGATACCCGAAGCCAATACCAATGTACGTAGGGTAGAAAAGCCCAATAACACAGATGCATCTGTGGTGCTGGATACGGTTTTGCTCACACCGTAATGGGCGCTATTAGCTAAGCGTAATACTTTGGCCGTTAATACTGGGTCCATGCTGATTTTGCTGGCCACTTCATCCATATCAAAATCAGGATCATTAAACGTATTGATCAGCTCTTGCACGACTTTGGGGATGTTGGGTAGGTTTTGGGGTTGGTCAAAAAGTGCCGCTAAATTCATATCCACCTTCCTTGTATATTATGAATTTAGCTTAGGTCAGGGCTGGGTGCTTGGCGAATTTTCTTTTATAAAATTTCCCCATAGAAGTTGTTATTATGGGGAATATTATTGGCATGATTCGAGGCATAAAATGTCTAAAGTAGGCTTTATTGGTATTGGTTTAATGGGCTTGCCCATGTGCACACGCTTATTAAGTGCGGGGGTAGATTTAACCGTATTTAACCGCAATGCCAGCAAGTGCGAGCCTCTCGTGGCCTTAGGTGCCAAGCAAGCTCATGATATTGAGTCTTTGGTCCGTGGAGTTGATGTGATCATGATGTGTATTTCCAATACACAAAGTGTTGAAGAGGTGGCGGCTCAAATGCTGCCATACTTATCAAAAGGGCAAAGCATTGTGGATTTAAGCTCCATCTCTCCTGATGCTACAAAAGCATTGGCGCATCAGGTGGCTCAGCAGCAGGTAAATTGGATTGATAGCCCAGTTTCAGGCGGTGTGGCGGGGGCCGAAGCTGGCTCGTTAGCCATTATGGCCGGTGGCGATAAGCAGGTTTTAGAGACTGTGCGTTTTGTTTTAGAGCCACTGGGTCAACGCATTACACATATGGGCCCAAGTGGCTCGGGCCAAACCACCAAGGTGTGCAATCAAATGATTGTTAGCTGCAATGTATTGGTCATGGCGGAGGTCATGGCCATGGCGAAAAAAGCCGGTGTGGATGCGAGTCAAATTCCAGCGGCGCTAAAAGGCGGCTTTGCCGACAGTATTCCGCTGCAATTAACCGGTGCACGCATGGCCACTCAGGATTTTAATGAAATCAAATGGCATGTGAAAACCCTGCTAAAAGATTTAGACATGGCCGCAGACTTAGCTAAAGATGTGCATAGTGCAATTCCTATGGTGGGCTTAGGTGCACAATTGATGCGACAGCATGCAAGTAACGGGTTTGCCGAGCAGGACCCAGCCACATTGGTGGCCATGTTCGAACCCATGGAAGCGGCCAATAAAAAAGAGGAGTCCTAATATGCGCCTAGCTGCCAACCTTTCGTTAATGTTTACCGAAGTGCCTTTATTAGAGCGCTTTGAAAAAGCGGCGCGTGCGGGTTTTAAAACCGTAGAAATACAATTCCCCTATGAAGAAAACATAGACGATCTTGTGGCCGCCAAAAATAAAGCAGGTGTGAATGTCTGTCTAATTAACGTGCCCGCAGGGGACTTAATGAAAGGCGGCGAAGGCTTAGCCTGTGTGCCAGGTAAAGAAAAAGAATTTGAACACGCATTAAACCTTTGCTGGAAATACGCACACGCATTAGATGTGGATATGGTGAATGTTTTGCCAGGACGCTGTGAATACGTGGGCCAAGAAGAGGTCTATTTAAATGTCTTCAAACATAACTTAAGCAAAGCGGCCAATGCGTTTGCCAAGCACGATATTTTGGTGACCTTTGAAGCGATCAATACCAAGGATATGCCAGGCTTTATCATTCATAGCAGCCAGCAAATGTTAGATGTGATGGATGAACTGCAGCACGACAATATTAAAATGCAGTTTGATATTTACCACATGCACCTTATGGATGGCCATGTGGATGAAGTGATTAAACATCATGGCCATATGATTGGGCATATTCAGTTTGCCGATGTACCAGGTCGTGGTGAACCATTAAGCGGCAACTTAAATTTTCACGGTATATTTGAAGACATTCGTTTTAGTCACTATCACGGTTATGTGGCGGCGGAATATCGCCCAACAGGCCTAACGGAAGACAGTTTAAAATGGAAAGAAACATTTGACCTTGGCTGGTTAGATGAGCCTGCCAAAATTAAATAGATAGAAATAAACGACAGTTATTAATAGCAGCAATCAAAGTACACATAAGAATAAAATAATGGACTAATTTATGGCTGAGCCGTTTAAAAATGAGTTGGGTGAGCCGCGCATTAAAGTCATCGCTCATCACCTAGCCAAGCACAATAAACAGTTTGATGAAAAACAGTTTTTAGCGTTAGCGTTAGAAAACTTAGATGAGCTAAGTTTGATGCAGCGATCCCAACAAATTGTTTCAGCATTAAAACAATGTTTACCTCAAAACTTCGTTGAAGCGTCTGATACTATTTTAAAAAGTTTGGCACCTGTAGATAAACAAGAAGATGAACATGGTCTGCATTCTTGGTTAACCGTGCCGTTGGCCGAATTTATGGGGCAGCATGGTCAAGACGAGTTTGACCATGGCATGTTTGCTTTGCAAAGCATTACTCAGTATTTCAGCAGTGAATGGGCAATTCGACATTTTTTAAAGCAGCAGCAACAAGCCAGCTTAAAAAAGCTGCATGAGTGGTGTGAGCATGAAAATGAACATGTTCGCCGGTTAGCCAGTGAAGGCTCGCGCCCACGTTTGCCTTGGGGTTTTCAATTAGAAGCATTTAAACAAGACCCAGCTTTAACCTTTGCGCTATTAGAGAAATTAAAAAGCGACCCAAGTGATTATGTGCGTTTAAGTGTGTCCAATCATTTAAACGATATTTCTAAAGACCATCCAGAATGGTTAGTTGAGCGTTTAAGCAGCTGGATGGATGAAGCTGATGATAAGCGTATGAAATTGATTCGTCATGCTTGTCGAAGTTTGATCAAACAAGCTCATCAGCCCACTTTGAATATGTTGGGTTATACAAAGTTTAACGTTAATGAGGTTGATCTGAGTATTGATGACGTAAAACTAAAATACGGTGATAAGTTAGGCTTTGATTTAAAGTTTAAAGGCCCTAAGCATAAAAATATCATTGTTGATTTTATTATTCACTTTCAAAAGTCTAATGGCTTACTGGCTGAAAAAGTATTCAAGTGGAAAACCACCGCGTTAAATGCAAAAGGTGAATTCCATGCCAAAAAATCCCATGCCATTAAGCCTATAACCACCCGTCGTTATTATAACGGGCCGCATAGATTAGAAGTAATGGTCAATGGTCAGGTGGTGGCGGGTCAGGACTTTGAATTATACGGCGTCGAATAACAGTTTTTTAATGACGCTGATACTTTGATGAAGTTATAAATTGCCCACGCTCTTATAGCTAAAAAATCATGTAAATATGCTTAAGTATTTACATGCCGCGTCGATAAAGAATACAAGCAACAAGGAAGTTCAAAAGGCTTTAAACGGATGTGCAGTTAAAGGACTTTTTAGTAAAAGGATTTGGTAGTTAAGGGATTTGGTAGTTACAGGGAATTTTAGTAAAAGGACTTCTGTCTAGGATGAATGAAAGCCGGCAGCTAAAAGGAAGGGGTATTTGAAGGATCAAACTGCAAGTAAATCTAAGGGGTTATGATTTATTAGCCAATGGATTAGGGATATCTTTGTTAGAAAATGGACGTGGTTAAAAAGAGGAAAGCGATTAAGGATCAGCCACAAGCTGACACTCAAGGACGAACATTCCTCTTTTCTTTTAAACGTTAATTTCGCGCGATTATCGTTTTTCAAAGACTAATAAAAGATTGTTAGCGGGCATAATCGTATTTTGTAACAAGGTTAAATTATATGAGTCTGCCAGGGCTTTAATATCGTTAAGTTCTTTAATTCCAGCGTCTTTATTCACTTCTGTTTTTAACCAATGATCCAATCTGGCATTGCCTTCACTTGTATAGCCATCTTGATTATACGGCCCATATAAAGCCAGTTTACCTTTTGATTTCAAACTCTGATTTATACCTTTAAACATGGCTTCAACAGACTTTTCTGCAACAAAGTGCACAAGGTTGGCACTGTAAATATAATCCACTTGGCCTATGTCCCAGTCTGTTTGTTCAATATCCAAAGCTGTGGCCGGCTTTAGGTTCTTTAGGGCCGCTTCGTTTATCCACATATTGGCCCCATCTATGTTCTGGGCTAAATCTGTGGCCAACCATTTAAGTAACGGTAAACGTTGGGCCATATAAACCGCATGTTGGCCAGTGCCGCAGGCCAGTTCGAGCACTTTACCTTCATCTAAAAAGACCTCTTTCAAGGCTTGGTATATTGGGTCTTGGTTGCGCAGGCAAGGCTGGCTAATGGGCTTCATGCAATTCCTTTAGGGCATTTCACAATTCATGTTTTACTTTCATAAGGGCTTAGGTGCCACAAGGGGCTTGGCTGAGTAAAAAGTAAAATATGGCTTGTGTCTGTGCCCTTGAATAATAAAAAAACTCACCCATTATGTGGCAAAACATTGAAAAGATAAAAGGTGTGACATGCGCGTATTAATTACCGGAGCAAACCGTGGCATTGGCCTAGCCATGGCCACAATCTACAACGAACAAGGTCACGAAGTGATTGCAGTATGTCGTGAAAGCAATGATGAAATCGAAGCCATCGCCGCGCAAGTGATCAGCGGCTTGGATCTAACAGACGATACGGCCGCTCTACAAATGCAGCAGGTATTAAATGTTAGCCTTGGGGATGATGAAGCTCTGGATGTTGTGATTAACAACGCCGGTTTGTTTAAAAACGAAACCCTTGGAGAAATCGACCTAGGCAGTGTGCGTGATCAAATGGAAGTAAACGCATTAGCCCCACTAAAAGTAAGTGAGGCTGTGCTGCCGTTTTTAGTGCCGGGCAGTAAAATTGCTAACATCACCAGCCGCATGGGCAGCATTGAAGACAATACCAGCGGTGCCTATTACGGTTACCGTGCCAGTAAGGCGGCATTAAACGCGTTTACCAAATCCCTTGCTGAAGACCTAAAGCAGCACGACATTTATGCTTGTGTGCTGCACCCAGGTTACGTGCAAACCCGCATGGTAGGCTTTAACGGCGACTTATCCCCAGAGCAAGCGGCGCAAGGCTTAGTACAGCGTATCGAAGAGCTGAATGCCTCGAATACCGGTGGCTTCTGGCACAGTAACGGCACCGCGCTGCCTTGGTAGTATCCATATATTCGTGTTTCTAGTGGGCACCGGTAACACTCACAGTGCCCAGACATAACACCCATACAATTATTGATGCGCAGCGGCTATAATGCGCTGCAGATAGTCACAATAGGCAGTAATCATGAGCATTCAAAAAGACAGCGTCGTTTATTTTCATTACACCCTAAGCAATGAAAGCGGCACAGTGGTTGAGAGCAGCAAAGACTCTCACCCAATGACCTTTTTATACGGTCACGGCAACATCCTGCCAGCCCTTGAAATTGAATTCGATGGTAAAGCCGTAGGCGAGCAATTTGAAGTAACCTTGCCACCAGAAAAAGCGTACGGTTTACGCAATGAAGACGCTCTGCAGCGTATTCCAATTAAACACCTAGCCACAAAAACCAAGCTACAAAAAGGCATGGCGGTTAAAGTGAACACTGAGCAGGGCATGCGTGACGTGACCATCGTGAAGGTGGGTAAATTCAACGTAGACGTGGATACAAACCACCCTCTAGCCGGTTTAACCCTGACGTTTGATATTGCCATTGAAGAAGTGCGCGATGCCACAGCAGAAGAATTGGCCCATGGCCATGTGCACGGCGTAGGCGGTCACCAGCACTAATTCACAGTGTTGAGATAAGCTTGCAAAAAAGGCCATTAAGATACGTTTCATCTTAATGGCCTTTTTTTGTGAGTGCGCTTTATGAAAAAACAATTAAAAGCGTTCATCTTTAGTAGTAGGATGCGCTAATTCGCAGCAAAAAATAAAATAATAAAAATGACACTATCGAAACTCCAGCAAGCTTTAAAAGCCACCTTGCGTGAAAAGCGTGATGATATGTCACAAGCCCATGCCACTCGTTTGCACCGTGCACTGAGTTGGTTAGCCTGCGCGGCTAAACAAGAAGACGACGCTGACTTAATGTTTATTAGTTTATGGGTGAGCTTTAACGCCTGTTATGCGGTGGATGAAGGGGGCAGTGAATCATTAGCAGAGCGTTTTGCCTTTCAGCGTTTTGTGGAAAAAATTACCTCACTAGATACCGATAAAAAGATATACGCCTGCTTGTGGCAAACATATTCAGGGCCGGTAAAAGCGCTTATTAAAAATCCGTATGTGTATCATGGGTTTTGGGCCGCAAAGCGCTTGCATGTGGATAACAACGATTGGGCAAAAGCCTTTGATCAATCCAGTGTGTCGGCACTTAATCATCTGAGCCGGCAAAATGTACCTGAGTTATTGGCCATTGTTTTGGATCGCTTGTTTGTATTGCGCAACCAAATTCTCCATGGCGGTGCTACGTATCAAAGTAAGCTAAACCGAGAGCAGGTTAATGACGGTACTCAATTGCTCATTGCCTTAATGCCCATTGTCATCGAAATCATGCTCAACACCCCTGACGAAGATTGGGGTCACATCTACTATCCTGCAGTGAAGACCTAAATTATTCACCAGCAAACCGTACATAGTACGGTTTGCTGGCTGTTTACATTCTAAAAAATCTAGTTACTGGCAGCTACCATCATACTCATAAGCGCCCATGCTCCATTGGCTGGTGCCATTGCCGGTACGCAATACAGCTTCTATATCATCAGTAAACAGCCATGATAATGCAGCACCATCTTGCCCACCCTTACTGATACTACAAGGTGTTGTGCTGCTTAGGTGCCAATCGTTTGTTGCTGCATTAACAAAGCTTGGATCTAGATTGGTATTGCCACCAGCAGTGCCACCGGAATTCGTTATTTTGGTTTCTATATCAGTGATTGACGATAAAGACTCGACTGGGCTGTTGTCTTTATAAAGAGCATCAGGGCAATTGAAAAAATTATTGTTATTCAGCTCGAGAATTATGTTGGCATATATGTCTTCAATTATACACCAGCGCATACCACCACCGACGGTAAATAGAATATTGTTGTTTACTGTTGCGGCTGAACCGAATGTGAAATCAATAGCGCGGGCATTTATGTTACCACTGCCGCCTGAGATCGTATTATTAAAAATATGTGCAGTGGTGCCTATATTTGTAATCCCATAAGACGTGTCTGATAGGGTGCCTCCGTTTATTGTATTGTTATAAATGGTTGCAGTGACACCGCTGAAGTTTTTAATGCCGTAACTGAAGCCGCCACTGGTGCCTGCTTCAATCTTGTTGTTGTAAATAACCACGAACGCAGTGCTTTCATTGGCTATACCGCGGGATTTATAGAAGCCTCCACCACCATTTATCTCATTTTTATAAATATTAGCCGTGCCTGCTACATTGTGAATAGCACTGGAGCCATCACCAGCGGTGCCGCCGTTTATGCTGTTCTCAAAGATACTAGGGTTGCCAGCTTCGTTTTTTATACCAAATGAGAAGTATTGGCCGGCACCACCGTTAATTGTGTTGTTCGAAATAATCGGGTTGCCAGATTTAACATAGATACCATAGGTATAGTCTCCGCCCTCATAGCCATTAATTATATTGTTACTAATGGTCGGTGAAGACGTATCAACATAGATGGCGTGTGACTGTAAGCTGTCAGGGCCGTTGATGGTGAAGCCGTCAATTATTGTGGCATCCGTTATGCCTGTGCCAACTAGGATGGTTTGCTCAGAGTCTTCATTGCTTGTATGGCTAAGAATGGATGGATAAAGACTTGGGTTTCTTACTGACCAGTCTACAGAGCTGTAGCCGCCATACATTGAAATGCCTTCTGCCATCACCACTTGATTGGCGGAAGTGTTATCGCTGTCGTAACTGCCTTCGGCGATATGGATGTCCATACTGCCAGAGAATGAGCTGGTAAAGTCGATTGCCGCTTTAATAGTCATAAAGGGTTCTGCTTGAGTGCCTGTACCGCTATCAGTGGCTTGCACATCGTCAATACTTACGTAGAAATCCGGCGAACAAGTAATAGCCACATCAGTGGCATTTGCGCCTGCAATCGTGCCTTGGTTGTTTGATACTCTGCAAGGTTGAGCGGGACTATTCGGAGGGGTTAAAACAGATACAGTGAATGCGCTTAGGTCATCGATTGGCGTAGCAAAGGTGAATGCACCATTGGCATTTATGGTTAAATTATCACCACTGTTATTTTGTAAAACTAAGTCTGAGCCTGTTAAATCAGTAACGGTTCCGCCTACTGTATATTGCTGCGCTGCACAGGTGATACTAATGTTGTCGATGTTTTCCTTTGCAATGGTGCCGCTAGCATTTGTGATGCTACAGATTTGATTAGGGTTACTTGGCTGAGTTAAAACAGAAACAGCATACTGGTCTGATTTGATCAGTGTTGTTGGGAAAACAAAGTCGCCATTGGCAGTGATGGTTAAATCATCGCCAGCATTATTTTGTAAAACCAAATCGCCGATTTCGTTGAACCCAGACACTGTACCACCGACTGTGTGTGGGATGCTGGTACAAGTAATTTCGATATTTGTGAGCGGTGTTACTTTGCCTGTAGGGTTGGCAATCACGCAAATCTGGTCGGCACCACTTGGCTGAGAGCTTATGGTGACACTAAAGTCAGACAAATGATCAAGTGGGGTTGAGAAGGTAAAGTTCCCGTTGTCTGGAACCTTAAGATCATCACTTGCGTTATTCTCCAAAATTAAATTACCGGAACTGGCTAGCCCTGATACGGTACCTTGAACCGTGTACTGGGTTGTTGTGCAGACAATGGATATGTTAGAAATATTGCTATATTCAATGACGCCACTGGCGTGACTGACTAGACAGGTCTGATTGGGGTTGCTCGGCTGTGTTAATACTGAAACATCATACCCTTCAGCATGAATTAACGTCGATGGGAAACTAAAACTGCCATTGGCGCTGATGGTTAAATCATCACCGGCGTTATTTTGCAAAACTAGATTACCGATCTCGCTGAATCCAGAAACGGTACCACCCACTGTATAGGGATTGCTGGCACAGCTGATTTCAATATTCGTGAATTGTGTTGATTGGCCTGTTGGGTTTGCAATAATACAGCTTCGGTCAGCAGTGATGGACTGATCGGATATGGTAATGTGGTAAGGCGCTAAATGATCAAATTCAGTAGCGAAGGTAAAGTTGCCGTTCGTCGAAATTATAAGGTCGTCATCAGCATTGTTTTGCAAGGTTAAGCTTTCAGAGTCAGTTAGGCCGGATACAGAACCGCTGATAGTGTATTGGGTTGTTATGCAGGTGATATCGATATTGATGATGTTTTCGCTTGCAAGTGTTCCAGTTTCATTTGTAATGCTGCAAACTTGATTTGGATTAGCTGGCTGAGAGAGGATTGTTACGGAATATTTTTCTGTGTCATTAAGCGATGTTGAAAAGCTAAACGTTCCGTTTTTTGTAATCCTTAAATCATCTGTTGAATTGTTTTGAATAATTAAGCTACCAGATTCGCTTAATCCCGTGATGCTGCCTCCAATAACAAAGCTTTCTTTATTTTTTCCGTTTTGCTCTGCATCGCCGTTTTCGCCACCGCCTCCACCGCAGGCAGTTAGTAATGTAGCTAGTGCAGAATAAAGCAGTGCTTTAACTATTGTTGAAGACAATAAATTTAGTTTAATACTATCCATTCCTTAGACGCCTTAGGTAAAAAATTAGAATTTGGAGGGGGATTTATTAAAAGCTAAGAAAGCACCCGTTAATCAATGGGGCATTATCGCGGTTAAATGATGGCAGTCAATCTCAATAGATATTTTAGAAATTAATTTTTAATTAATGCAAGTTGGCTCACACTAACCGCTAATACAAAGTCAGGTATAGGACTCATGAGAATGGGGTGGCTTAATTGGATTCGAAATAATACCCGATAGGCATATAGAAACAGGGGGATCACGATAGCTAATTTTGGCTCACGTTTTCAGTCAACCTAAACAGCTAGCCCTCTATGTTATATGTCTAATATTAGTAAACTCTGATGTTAGCTCATTATTGGAACATCAAGCTGCCTAGAATGTGCTTTGTTGCACAGGCGTTAATTATGCTGTGATACAACTCAATAAAAACGTCTTTCCCTACCGTTTACTCATTCAAAACCATGATATTACGTGTTTTTGATGTATGCTGTGTTCCATAAAAATAACAATGATGACCCTAGCTGTTATGGGGTCACACACGGAACACATACAATGAATGCCACCGAACGCCTTAAGCTTGAAAAAAGCGCTCTGATTAAAAAATACGCCAAACGCAATAATGTGTTTGCTCTGTATCAGATGCTTTCCACCATGATCCCGTATTTCGCTTTGTTTTACTTTGCTATTGAAAGCTTGAGTGTTTCTTATTGGTTAACCGCTGCTCTGATCAGTGTTTTGATTTTATTCATCATGCGAGTATTTATGATGATGCACGATGCTGGCCATGGTTGTTTGTTTGTTTCCCCTGGTCAAAACAGCATTGCCGGATTCATTATGGGTGTTATGTGTGGTGTGCCAGAATACGTTTGGTCAAAACACCATGCTTATCACCATGCAACCAATGGTAACTGGAATAAATACCGCGGCCCATTGGCGGTTTTATCCAGCGACGAATACAGCGAGCTTACTGAGAAAAAACAAAAGTCCTATGCAAATAGCCGCAATATTTTATTAGCACCGTTTGCGGGTTTTATGTATTTCATTTTCACACCGCGCTTTACTTGGCTAAAAGGTAGTATTCAGTTTTTCTTCCATGCGCTTAAACATAAACTGTCTTCACCTAAAACGTCTTTTAAAGAAATTGCCGATAGCTTTGAAACAAAGTTCTGGGCCGACTGGAAAGAATATCGCCACATGGCGTATAACAATATTGTATTGATTAGCTTGATTGTATTTGGCTGCTGGTATTTTGGTATTGCGCCGTTTATGACTGTTTATCTCATTGCGCTTTCATTGGCTGGGGCGCTAGGCATTATTTTATTTACCATTCAGCATAACTTTGAAGACTCTTACGCCTCGGGCGACGAAGGCTGGGATTACAATACTGCGGCCATTGAAGGCACCAGTTATTTTGATTTACCTCGTATTTTACACTGGTTTACCGCGGACATTGGTTATCACCACATTCACCATTTATCCGCGCGAATACCTAATTATAAATTACGTGAATGCCATGAAGAATATGAGCACCTATTTAAAGAGGTACCCACATTAAGATTAAAAGATGTGCTTAAGTCGTTTAAACATATCTTATGGGACGAGGCTAGCGGACGTATGATTACGGTTGAGCAATATAACGAGCGCTATGCTAAAACCGAAAAAGAGACAGAACTAACAGAGCAACCTTCTTAGGTTTTAACTCTTAAATATACGGACAATAAAAAAGGCCTTCATAGTAATATGAAGGCCTTTTGCCTACAGGGATGTAGGTACGCAGCTAATACCGAAAAGCAGTTAGCTTTTAGCTACTGGTTTTTTCATCATCACGAATTTCGTGAAAGCTGGCCAATACTTGGTTGGTCACTTCAATTTTTTTCATCAAATCGGTTAGCAGTAATTCAAAGGCTGGGTCTTGCACTTGAGGCAAGGCTTTTAAGTCTTGGTCTAGCTCTTCAAGGTATGGCAAAAACTGTTTAGACACACATCTAAATAAGTTGTGTTTAGGGAAGATAGCCGAAAACTTGGCTTTGTTATCTTGGCTTAAGCTTTGCAAAATTTCATCAGCTGCTTGAGCAAGCGGTAAAAGCTCTTTTAAATTGTCTTCAATGCGTTGGTGAATAAAGTTGCTCATAAGGACGCCTTAGCAAAAATAAACCCGCTATCACAGTTGTGAGGCGGGTTTAGTGAAAGTTAATGCCTTGAGTTTAGCAAGGATTAATCATCCAGCACATCAAAAGTTAGACCGCTGTTTGTTTTTAAGCGTTCGATTAAATCTTGGCCATAAATACTGGCAGGGGTCCAGAAACCACCGGCTTTATCGTCTTTCGAAATATTCGCCAAACACACAGCAGCTTGCCCAAGCATTTTAGCGGTGCTGCCATAACCTGGGTCTTTATCGCCTGTCACTTTCACTTGGATCGACTGCCCTTCGGTGGTTTTGCCCACAAAGCGCATGTCGTATTTACCGGTTTCTTGCTCTTTTGGACTTGGGCCTTCACCTGGCTTAGGTAAAATAAAGCGTTCTAGCAGCCAGCGACTCGGCCCCAGTGCGGCTAAAACCATAAAGATATTCAAACCCCAGCCCATGTTACGTGCACGGCTTTTGCCCTTGGCGCCTTTGCCCATCATCATAGCTTCGTCGTAGTGAAAGTCAGCGCCATAGGCGTTATCTAGTAACGCATTTGAGCGATGCACCACGCGGGTATTCACAGCGGCCATCACAAATGGGCCAATCCACATTTCGTGGTCGTTATCAAATTGCGCACCGGCCACGTTATTCTGGCGCACACTAAAACCGTGGCCCACAGGGCAAATGCTATAAGGGTTTTGTAGTTCTTTACGCAGAGCCGCATCTTTTGCCGCTTCTTTGGCAATGTTTACCATGCTGGCCACTGTGCCGCCGCTGGCGCCACCTTTTAATTTTGCTACGCGCATGGTGACTTTATTACACATCTTGCCAAACTTTTCTTGAGCGCTTTGCTGTAAAAAGTACACACCTAAATCAGATGGAATCGAGTCAAAACCACTGCAGTGCACAATGCGTGCGCCGGTTTGTTTGGCTGTGGTTTCGTACTTATCGACCATGCGTTTATACCATTGCACTTCGCCGGTTAAATCGCAGTAGTCGGTGCCATTTTCTACGCATACTTTTACTAATGGCTCGCCAAATAACGCATAAGGGCCTACGGTAGAAATAATCACACGGGTTTGTTTTACCATGTTTTGTAAGGCTGGTTCATCAGCCGCATCAGCAATGATATGAGGAATATCATCAGCACTGTGTTGTGCTTTAAGTTCTAATAATTTTTTTTCACTGCGACCCGCGATAGCCCATTTAACATCACCGTTGTGACCATAGGTTTTCATTAAGTAGCCAGTTAAAATATTTCCAACAAAACTGGTGGCACCAAATACAACAATATCAAAAGCCGGTTGAGCCATGCTTGAACCTTTTATTTTTATTAACGTTGCCCGACTGTAACAAGCTTGATGGGGAAAACAAATACATCCGTTGATTAATGCATGTTTTATAAGCAGCACTTAGATTGGCCCATTAGTGCCATTTATTAAGTAACTGTATGTGGCAACTTATATGTAAAAGAGAGGGTTTAATGTGGGTTAACAGGCGGCTTTAAAGGATGATTGAGCGCCTAGTAAATACTATCAATGATGTAAGTTCGGCCATTAGGTAATGTGACCACATCATCAAGACTTTTGCCTAATAAGGCTTTTCCTAAAGGGGTGCTGGGCGTGATCATTTGAAAGCCATCGATGTTTTGAGCGCCTCCGGCTGGTGTAATAAATAACATCAATCGATGCTCATCGTTTTCACTTATAAGGTTTAGACAGGCACCTAAATACACTTCATTATCGTCGTTATAGGTCGGGGCTTTCCAATTAACAAGTTTACTGATGTCCAAGCGCAGCTCATCAATGCGGCGGCTTTGTCCTTCTGCCAGATAAGCGTGCTCTAAGCCTATGGTGTCGTATTGGGTTTCTGCTTTGCTTTGCTCATGAGTGGCCCCTGCATGGGCTTCTTCAGCGGCATGTATGGCTTGGCTTAGTTCTTCTTTTAGGTTTTGTATCATGCGCTGGATTAATTCAGTTTTATCCATGGCTGGTTTTTCCATTATTCTAAAATTCAGCGTGTTTATTCATTATTTACGCTAATCACATTTACAGGTATCGATGGAATCTAACCCTAATACGCTCAACCATATTCTACAGGTATCGTTGAATGAAGCCTAATTCGCTCGGATTTTTATGGCTGAGCCTGTAGCATAGCCGAGTTATTAAAATTATCAGGTGTCATTAAGTGAGTCCTATTGGTCTGGGTGATTCAAATGGCGAATCGGCGCAAGCAGGTAGAGCCCCATTTTTTAAGGTATACATTGCTAATCGTCCGCCTTTGGATGAATACCAAAACCTTGAATATGTAAAACCGTTATTAAACGAAGAAATTGCTTATATTGCCAAAAGCACGGGCAATCATTGGCGTAAAATTTTTAATGTGTACGCTAAATTCATATTCAGTTTTCAGCAGTCTAAAAAAATCGCTAAATTGAATACTTGGCAAAACTACAGAGATCAGTGTTTGCTGCAAGAGGCCTCACACTTACAGCTCTTATTTACGCCGCCTAAACTGACTGGCAGCCTTGAGCAAGAAGATGCCCCCAAAAACACATGCCATATCATTATGGGAAAACAATACGCCATAGAACTAGGTTTCCACGAAAATGATCATCAAGGCATGATCAGATTAGACAATGACTTTGTTATTTGGCCAGAAAAAAATATGATCGTTTGCCCGTATTTTGATTATCGCCAATTAAGTAATATTAAAATCGAAAAACTCATTGTTTTGATTAATCAAATGTTTCCTAATCCAAAAGGCAGCCAATAAGGTTTTTATGTCTATATATTTCATTGAACTAGCCGGAATGCTGTTAGGCGGTATAAGTTTAGTATTACTGGCTTTGCTTATTTTTAATCCATTGTTTTTAATGAATGCAGCCGCCAGATCTAACATGGTAACCATTTATAAAGACCTTATTTATGGCACTAAAAACGAGAATCAAAAACCGAAACACGCCCGTCATAATTTAGATCTCTATACCCCTAAGGGGTCATGTGAGTCTAAGGATTCATGTGAACCTAGTGATAACCAGAGCAAGCCTATTATTGTGTTTGTTTACGGTGGCGCATGGGACACAGGGCATAAAGACGATTATAAATTTGCCGCCATGGCATTCGCCAAGCTGGGCAACATTACGGCGGTGCCTAATTACCGTTTATACCCAGATGCTAAGTTTCCGCACTTTATTGAGGACGTAGCCATGGCCATTGCCGCATTACCGGCTCATTTATCGGCATTGGGTATTTCAGCATTGGATAGTTCTGCATTAGATAGCAGCAAACCTCTAGAGGTGATTTTAATTGGGCACAGTGCAGGGGCGCATACTGTTGCTATGTTGAATACTCAGCCAAAATATTTGAACGAGGCGCTGGAAGCTTCAAATACCCAAATAGCCATCAAAGCCTGTATAGGCATGGCAGGGCCGTATGATTTACCACTGGATGATCCGTTAGTTGTGGGTAAGTTTGATGGCATTGAATTACATGAGGTGACTGATGAGCACATTGATCAGGGTCATAAACATAACCAGCACGATGCAAACCCCATTAATCTTGCCACTAAAAAGATGGCTCCCATGCTATTAATGCACGGACGAGCGGATGAAACCGTGGGCCTTTATCATTTAGAGCGCTTTGCCAAACAGCTAACAACATTGCATGTGCCGCACAAAACGATTATTTACGACAAAGTACCGCACAAACACATGGTGGCGGGCTTATCGGTTTTGTTTCATAGCTTTAATCGAGTGTTCAAAGATATAAAACACTATTTAAATCACATGGATTAATTGGCTTATTTTTGCCATTAAATAAACTTAAACCTAGCCGTCATTTTGCGTTAATATTACGCTCAACTGCTTACATCATTATATAAGGACATATCATGCTCAACTTGCTGGCCAAGTTCCTCAAATTGCTCAATGGCGATGCTTCCCCTAGCCAAATTTCGTTAGGCTTTGCATTTGCGTTATTTGTGGGCCTTACTCCGTTTTTCAGTCTTCATAACTTAATCATTTTATTTTTAGTGTGTGTGATTCGAGTTAACTTAAGCGCATTTTTATTGGCCAGTGCTGTGTTTACCTTATTCGCATTTGTGATTGACCCAGTTTCTATCTCTCTGGGCCAGGCATTATTAAATAACCCTGAGCTTACACAAACATGGACTCAGCTTTATCAAAGCGATGTATGGCGTGCATTTAAGTTTAATCACACCTTATTAATGGGCAGCGTATTGGTTTCTTTAATCCTGTTCATTCCAATGTTTGTTGTTTCACGCATTGTGATCAGCGTATATCGAGACCGTTTGATGGTTTGGTTTGAAAAATTGAAGATCAGTAAAATGGTCAAAGCCAGTAAGTTTTACAAAGTATATGAAAAGCTAGGAGCCTAATCATGACTAAATGGATTCGTTGGTCAGGCCTTGTAGGCTTTGTAGCTGTGGTGGCATTACTTGTGGCCTTTATGTTATTTGCCTTAGGGCCAATTATTAAAATCAGCATTGAAACCTTTGGTTCACAAGCGGTTGGCGCCAAAGTCGATGTAGAAGATGTCAGTGTGTCGTTTTCACCGTTGGCTTTAACCATTACAGGAGTACAAGTGGCGGATAAAGAATCGCCTATGGAAAATGTAGTGAGCTTCGATCAAGCATTGGCTAATTTAAATGTATTACCCTTATTTTTAGGTAAGGCCATTGTGCCAGACCTAAGCTTGCAGGGAGTGGTGTTAGGCTCAAGCCGTACGGTTTCAGGGGCGTTAGCCAAAGAAGAGGTCAAAGCCGAAGATAAGTCCTCTGATAAAAAATCAGATGGGAAAGCCAGTGAATCTGATGCCAAAACTGCGAATACAAATACAGACTCAAAAGAGGCATCAAAAGCATTGCCAAATGCGGATGAAATTTTAGAGCGTGAAACCCTATTAACCGTGACAGAAGGGGAGGCGTTCCAAACATCCTTTGATGAGCATAAAGCCTCACTGGATTCAGCACTGGCTAATTTACCAAATGATAACGCCTTAAAAACATATGAGACAAAATTGAACGGCCTTTTAAAAGGTAAGTTTAAAAGTTTGGATGACTTTAAACAGCGTAAAAAAGAGCTGGATACGTTGCAGGCTCAGTTCAAAAAAGACAAAGCCGCTATCAAACAGGCTAAGTCTGCTATTAAATCTGCTAAGTCTGATCTAAAAACCAAATTCAGTGCCCTTAAAAAAGCGCCTAAACAAGATCTTGATAACCTAAAAGGCAAATACACTTTAGATGGTGCCGGTGCTAGTAACCTAGCGGCTTTACTATTTGGTGATGATGCTGGGCCGATGGCAGAGAAAGCCTTAGGTTATTATGAAAAAGTGCGCCCACTGCTTGTGGATGAAGAAGCTAAAGCAGACAAACAAGCCTCACAAGATAAACGCTTAGAGGGCAGTTTTGTACACTTTGAAACAGATCGCCCGTTACCAGAGCTTTGGATCCAAAATTTAAACTTCACCATGGCATTGCCATCGATAGCCTCTGATCAATCCTTAGGTGTGATTGCCGTGACGGTAACGGATATCACTCATCAGCCTGAAGTGATCGGCAAACCCATTAAAGTGAAGGCCCAAGGCCTGAATCTTCACAATATGAAGAGCTTAGATTTAAACGGTGTGCTGGATCATAGAACTTCACCAGGTCGAGATGCATTTGATTTAAAAATAAATGGTTGGGCACTAAACAATGTGAAACTAGGCTTGGCTGGATTAAAACTGGCTTCTAGCGAAACACAAGTATTGGCTAAAGCGGTATTGGTGGATGGGGATCTAAATGTAAACAGTGAAACCTTGTTCTCTAAAGCACAGTTTGTCACCAAAGACCGCACCGTGTTTGCTAAAGAAATGTCAGCAGCCCTTAAAAATATTAATCGCTTTACGGTAAATGCCAATGCACAAGGTGAGGTTACGGACCCTTCTGTGAGCATTAAAAGTGACTTAGATAAACAGCTTAAATCAGCCTTTGATAAACGCATTGGTGAAAAACAAGCGCAATTAGAAAAAGACCTTAAAAACAAGCTTAATAAAAAGTTACTAAGCTATGCCGGTGATTACGAAGCGGAGTTAAAGCAGCTTAACTTAGCGGAAGGTGGTTTATCCAATAAAACCAAGGCCCTGGAAAAATTGGGTAAGTCAAAAATGTCTAGCTATGAAGATCAGCTAAAAGCCGAAGCGAAAGCCAAGGCAGATGCCAAAAAAGCTAAGGCCAAAGCAGCAGCCGATGCGAAAAAAGCTAAAGCTAAAGCGGATGCTGATAAAAAGAAAAAAGAGTTAGAACGTAAAGCCAAAGAAAAGCTTAAAAAACTGTTCTAATAAATCGGCTGGTTAAATATTAATTAGTCAGAAAAATAAAACCCCATAATAGAAATATTATGGGGTTTTTTAGTATTAGCAGTGCTCATTAAACATCGTTGAGTTTGATACTTAGCGTTTGGCACTTAACGTTTAGCGGCTCGGCCACCGCTTTTAATGCAGGCTGCCATGGTGTCAAAGCCTGTGTAGTATTTTGTGCATGAATAATAAAAGCCGCCTTTAGCATGGCATATATCACTTTTACTTTTTTTAACATTGGGTTCATCGGCAAGGCTTACCGAGGAATAAAGCAGTGTTATGAAAAGCAGGACATTAAATTTGTACATGTATTTTCAGGGCTGTGATTAACGGCTCTATTTTGCATCACAACGTTAGTGATTAAAACGAAAAACCCCAGCTGCCAAGGCAAACTGGGGTTTAGGTCTCTATTTAAATGGGTTTAATAGAGTATTACTGAGCTAAAGGGTCAAAGTGGGTGTTATCTGTGCTGGCTTCAGCACGTTCCCACATTTGTAAATACGCTTCGGCTGAATTCATAATGGATTCATAAATGCGGTTAGGGGCTTGCTCACGAATATCCTGCAGGTGATCCGCTACTAAACCGTAATGAGCAATGCCATCTTGGTTTAGGTTAAAGCTGCGATTGCCTGAAACTTGTTCATTAAACACCAAACCAAACTCGGATGTGAACGGATACTCCAATGGGTTGTTGCCGCTGTCGCTGCGTGGGCCAGGTTGTCCAGCTAGTCCACTCATGTCGGTAGCAAAACTAACACCGTCTAGGTAAGGGGTTTGCTCCACAATGTCTAGGTAGTCAGAGATGCGAGTTACAACCCCGTTTGCGTCGCGGTTCATAGGCGTAGCAAAACCACCGGCTTCAATTAAACGACGGGTATTGTTGTGCACCGTGCCGTTTTTACCTTCACGCATCCAGCTATGACTTGTGATCACACCGCTGTAATTTCGCGCCTCAACAATGTCCATAACGGCCGTGGCGGTTTCATTACTCATGTGATCCAACTCGATTAACATATTTTTATCAATCATGCGGTTTACAAGGTAAACACCTAATTCACTGATGCCATGTTGGTTGCAGTGCTCAATGCTCTCATCGTAGTTAGGGTTTAAGTGAATGCCATCTAGGATCTGTTTAATCACAGGTACTTGGCCAATTAACGGGAAACCATTAGTAAAGTGTTGGCCTTTGGTTTCTTCTCCACATTCTTGTGTTTCAAAAAAGCGGCCACTGGCAAGAAATTGTCCAAGGTTCATCAAACCATCTTCAACGGCACTGCCACCTAACTTATTATCAAACTTGTGCGTTGGATAAATAGTACGAACGCCTAAATCATAAAGCTCGTTTAATTGCGTTTCGATGCTATTAAAGTCGCACTTATCTTTTATGCCGCAGTTAAATGTTTCACTGGCTTCAACACCCATTAATACGGCCATTTGACCATTAGCCATCACTTGACGAGCTTGCTCAGCTGAAGTAACAATTTGGAAAAACCCTTTTCCTTGGCCACCGGCTTGCGCATCAATGTAAGCTTGCATATCGTTTAAGCTATTAACTTGTAAACGAATGCTGTCCATGGTGTTACAGCTATTAGGGTTAATCCAGCTGGCAGGGTTTACGGTTTTTTGAACATTACACAGCACTTCGTTTTCAACTAAGTCTGTGACCATTAAACGCAATCCTGATAAATACGCTCGTTCAATCCACTTGTAGTAATAACCCATGTGGCTCATTTGGCTGTGGTTAGGCCACCAAGGAAAATCAGGCCAGCCACGAGTATCGTAACGGTTGTTCACATCGTTAAAGGTATAAAGGTTACCAATTAAATCCAGTGAGCCATTGGGACCATGAATGTCTTTGCTGTCTTTTAATGCTTCTTCAACACCCCAGCGGTTAAACGGTTCGCCCGCCATGAATTTACCGCCCATAAACTCATAAGAGGTAATGTGTGTATGTGGGTCTACAAAACCACGTACAGGTTCATTAACATCCCCTTTAAGTACATCTTTATTGCCGGTTACGTTTGTGGCCACTTCAGGAAACGCTAGACAGTCATTTTCAGGAATGAGCTTAAAGCTGTTTTCGCTGTTGAAGTTAAATGGATTAAATAAATCAAAAAAGTACAAGCCGCCTTTTGTTTCGTGATGGCGTACTTCCATGTTTAAAGCGGTGCCGTGCAGGCTATAAAGGTCACCACCGTTTGAGCGAATGGTCCATTCTGCAAACGCACCGGCGTAACGCCCCGCGCTAATTTCGGCAGGTAAGTGGCTTGCGAAATAGCGGCCTTCTTGATCGGTTAATAAAAACTTACCTAACGAAGTAGGTTTCATAAAAAAGTGCGCAGCATTTTCTTTACTGACATTGGCAAAACGATAACCAAGGCCATCGTCAATTAAGCCGCCTTTATTGTATTTTTGTAAGTAGTTGCCGTTTTCAGGTGACTGAATAGAAAAACATTGCTGAGCTAAACTTTCAGGGCTGCCGGTGAAACCTGCCGCTTGTGGTTGCGGTGGTACCGTTGGGGCTTTAGACATGCCATGTGAAAAGCATGCCGCGCACATGAGCAATGCGCTAAGGGATTGTTTAATCATTGGGGCCTCTTTTTTGATGAGAAAGAACGAATATCGGCAAGTTTAAACTTGCTCTTATAGATCGAGCTCTAACAGTAAAGAGAGTCATAATTGTTTCGCCCATGTGATATGGGGACATTTATTTAGCAAATTAAGTCAGAAAAAAAACTTTGGCGCAGGATGTTTAAAAAAGTAAACCAGATGCGCCAAACCCATTAATTTAAACAAAGAGGAAATGTAAAACCCCAATATAATGTGGGGTTTTAAATAGAGGGTTTTAGGATTTAATTAAGCAGGAAATACTTTATTAGGTGTCAGGCTAATGTGTTGTACATCATTACTAATGAACACTTCACCATCTTGAATGCTGATTTGTAAATTCATATTTTTATCCGCAAGCTGCGCCATTTGTTCAGCCGCTTCAGTGGCAATATTAAATACGCTTAAGTTTTTCTGGCGTTTAAAATGTGGGGCCATTTGATCCATCCATGGGCCCGCTTGTTTATCATTATAGGTGTAGATCATCATTTTTTTGGCTTTGCCGCAGGCTTGGCGCAAACGCTTTTCATCAATTTGGCCTAAATCAATCCACAGTTCAATTTCATCGCTTAGGCTTTTGTGCCATACATCTGGCTCGTCCTGTGTGCTTAAACCTTTTGTAAATGAAAGCTCTTCATGGGCGTTTAGGGCAAACGCCAATACACGCACCATCATGCGCACGTCATTTTCACTTGGGTGACGGGCGATGGTTAAGCTGTGGCTTTGGTAGTAGTGGCGATCCATGTCACTGATGTTCAGTTCGCACTTAAAAATGGTTGCGCCTAATGCCATGGGAATCCTTTGTAATACTTGAGACACACTCAAGGGTGTATCTATTCAAAATTAATATTAATCAATACGGGCCATTATACGGTAAAATAGCGGCAATTATGATGTAAAAGAGAATTGATCATGCCGGTAGCCAGCGCAGTACACATTTTAGTAAAAGAGAAAAAACTAGCCGAAGAGCTAAAAGAGCGCCTAGCCAAAGGTGAAGACTTTGCCAAACTGGCTAAAAAGTACAGCACCTGCCCAAGTAAAAAGAACGGCGGCAGCTTAGGTGAGTTTCATAAAGGCGACATGGTAAAAGCCTTTGATGATGTGGTATTTAAACGTCCTATTTTAAAAATCCATGGGCCAATCAAAACCCAGTTTGGCTATCACCTGATCAAAACCATTTACCGCAGTTAACACCCATATGCTTGAGCTTTTAAACGACTATCGCAGCATTATTCATTTGGTCCTGCATGCCTTGGTGCCAGCCATTGTGGCGTATGGTTTTGCACGCTTGCTCAAACCTGCCAATGTGTCAGCCCTTTGGGCATTTGCATTGATGATGGCCACCATGGCGGTGGACATTGATCATCTATTGGCAGTGCCTATTTACGCGCCTAACAGGTGCAGTATTTTATTCCACCCGTTGCATACCGTGTGGCCCATGGTGATCTATGGCTTGATGACCATATGGCCCTTTGCCTTAACGCTTGCGGGCCGTGTATTGCAAAAGCGGGATGTGATTATCGGCTGGTTAGGTGCTGGTTTGCTTGTTCATATGGTGTTGGATGCATTGGATTGCCTGTGGATGAAAGCTTGTTGAGTGACATTGTCCACTTAATCAAGGCAGATTCGCAGCGCATGAAGGTACTAGAGGCCGTGGCTTCGCTGCAATTACCCGATTGTTACGTGGCGGCAGGCTTTGTTCGCAACCTTGTGTGGGATCATTTGCATGGTTTTGAATGCACGCCACTGAGCGATGTGGATGTTATTTACTTTGATTCTGCTCAGGTATTTTCAGCTGATGATCTGCAACATAGGCTTTCAGCTTTGCTGCCCCATGTGAATTGGCAGGTGAAAAACCAAGCCATAATGCATGTACGTAATGGTGACGAAGCTTATATGAATAGCACGGATGCCATGATGCATTGGCCCGAAAAAGAGACGGCCATAGGCGTGAAGCTAACAGAGAATAACAGCATTGAAGTGGCCGCCCCGTTTGGGCTTACATCATTGTTTGATGGCTGTATTAGTTACAATAATAAAAGGCCACTTTCGGTATTTGAGCAGAGAGTGCAATCAAAGAACTGGCAGGCAACCTGGCCAAAGCTTAAAGTGGTGCATTGATCCTGTTGCACATGGGTTGCTTCGCACTCGCTCAATTAAGAACTTAAGGCCCAATATTCAAATTGCCCAGCGCTTCTAGGCTGGCTTTCACCGCACCGGTTAGCACCCCAAATAACTCCCCATCTTCATCCATAACCGGCACGCTGATTTGCGCGCTGATGGTTTGGCTTGTTTCATCCCAGTTTAAGGTGTCGATATAGAGGTTTTCACTGGCCATGACATTAATGAACATGTCCTCATTGCCTTGCCAGTAGTTATGGTTAATAGGGTAGGCGGCTAGGGTTTCCCCTTGGGTGCCCATTAAAACAAGCTCGGTAAATGGGCTATTTTTTTCATTTAATAGCTGTTTGAAATAGGACTGCATTTTGCTATCGAGCTGAGCATTGCGCTGATTGGGCTGTTTGAGCCAAATTTGATGATTCTCTCGAATCTGATCAAGGTCCAGCTGGCCATCGTGCTTGCGCGCAAGGCTGAGCAGGTTCGGGTGTTTGGCCAGTTGCTCTAACTGATCAATGGGTTGGCTTAATTCGTTGTTTTCATAGGCAAACGCAAGAAAACTGGCGCTGCTTAACATCAGGCTGATAATGAAAATTCGCAGGGGAATCATGGCGGAACTCCTTGGCTCATTTAAATATAGGCCATAGGCTCAAATCAGCCAGAGCAGATACCGCCAAAATGTATAAAAATCGGCACTGAATCACATAGCATTGGGTTATATAGCAAGCCGCCATGCTGTCACAAAACCGCCATCAAGGGTCAAGGCCGTTAACCTTGTTTTTAAGACAGGGCTAAAAGTGATCAGACTGTGCTTAAAAACCGCTGGGGCATTGACCGTTACTGAGGTCTAGGGCGCTAAATGGTTCTGTCTTTAACCCGCATATTTGTGTAAAATCTCGCACCTTAAAAATTCCGTTGGGAGAAGGCTTTGGAAGTCCAGCCGATCATCAATCAAATCAAAGACCTACAAGCGCGTACCGACATGCTTAGGGGGTATCTTTGACTACGCTACTAAAGCGGAACGCCTACAAGAAGTCGAGCTAGAGCTAGGTCAGCCTGAAATCTGGAATGACCCTGAACGTGCCCAAGAAATGGGCCGTGAGCGCTCAAATCTAGAGGCCGTGGTAAACACCATTAACGATATGGACGCGGGTCTGTCTGACAGCCAAGATCTATTAGACATGGCCGTAGAAGAAGACGACCAAGACAGCGTCGATGAAGTGATGTCAGAGCTAAATGGCCTGCAAGCCCATCTGGAAAAATTAGAATTCCGCCGCATGTTCTCCGGTGAAATGGACCAAAACAACGCCTACCTAGATATTCAATCAGGTTCAGGTGGCACCGAAGCGCAAGATTGGGCTGAAATGGTGCTGCGTATGTTTTTACGCTGGGGCGAAGCCAAAGGCTTTAAAGTTGAATTGATGGAAGCCTCATCCGGTGAAGTAGCGGGCATTAAATCGGCTACCATTCATTTCCAAGGTGAATACGCCTTTGGTTGGTTGCGCACCGAAACCGGCGTTCACCGCTTAGTGCGTAAATCGCCGTTTGATTCATCCGGTCGCCGCCATACCTCGTTTGCTTCTGTGTTTGTTTCTCCAGAAATTGACGACGATATCGAAATCGATATTAACCCAGCGGATTTGAAAATCGATGTATACCGCGCAAGTGGCGCCGGTGGTCAGCACGTTAACACCACGGAATCCGCTGTGCGTATTACCCACGTACCTACCAACGTGGTAACACAGTGTCAGAACCAGCGCTCTCAGCACAAAAACAAAGACCAAGCCATGAAACAGTTGAAAGCCAAACTGTATGAACGTGAGCTAAGTATTCGTAACGCTGAAAGCCAAGCCCTAGAAGCCACTAAAAGTGACATTGGTTGGGGCAGCCAGATTCGCTCGTACGTATTAGATGACTCGCGCATTAAAGATTTACGTACCGGTATTGAGAATCGTAATACTCAGCAAGTTTTGGATGGGGCGTTAGATCCGTTTATGGAAGCCTCATTGAAAGCGGGTTTATAAACCCGCCCGACACAAAAATTATGTAGGAGGGTGCTCAGCGTGCCCCGTTGCGAAGTAAACGGGTATGCAAGCGGCCTCCCACAAAAAAACAAATTTTGAATTAAAGCGTCCGGCGTCTGACGCCCGACTTTAAACTAAGGTAAAAAAATGACTGAACCACGTGATGAAAATAAATTGATCGCCGAGCGTCGTGCAAAACTAGATGCACTGCGTGAGGGTTGCCCTGCAAACGGCCACAAGAACGATTTTGATCGAAAACACGTGGCAGGTGATCTACAAGCTAAGTTTGGTGAGTTCGATAAAGAATCACTGGAAGAGCAAGACAACCAAGTTGCGGTTGCTGGTCGTATCATGTTTCAACGTGGTCCGTTCGCTCAAATCCAAGACACCTCTGGCACCATTCAAGTTTATATCGCCAAAGATGTGCAAAAAGAAATTAACTACAAAACCGCTTACGACCTAGGTGACATTGTAGGTGCACAAGGTGCATTGCATAAATCAGGTAAAGGCGAGCTATACGTAAACGTAACTCAAGCGTCTGACATTGTGATGCTGACTAAATCTTTGCGCCCACTGCCGGATAAGTTCCACGGCCTTGCGGACCAAGAAACAAAATACCGTCAGCGTTATGTTGATTTGATCATGAGCAAAGACACTCGTGACCTTTTCCAAATTCGTTCTAAATTGGTTAACGGCATTCGTAACTACTTGCAAAGCCGCGACTTCATGGAAGTTGAAACACCAATGCTGCAAGTGATTCCGGGTGGCGCTACTGCTAAGCCGTTTGAAACACACCACAACGCATTAGACGTGGATATGTATTTGCGTATCGCACCAGAACTAAACCTTAAGCGTTTGGTTGTGGGTGGTTTTGAGCGTGTATTCGAAATTAACCGTAGCTTCCGTAACGAAGGTTTGTCGACTCGTCACAACCCAGAATTCACTATGATCGAATTCTACCAAGCGTACGCCACTTATCATGATCTGATGGACACCACTGAAGACATGCTGCGTACCCTTGCACAAGACGTAATGGGCACCACAGATATTAAAAATACCACCAAAGATGCAGAAGGTAATGTTACCTCTGAAGTGGTTTATGATTTCAAACAGCCATTTGCGCGCATCACCATGGCTGACGCGGTTATGAAATACAATCCAGAATTTGATAACGATGTGATTCAAAATTGTGAAAACAACATTGAAAAACTAAAAGAATACGCCAAGCAAGTGGGCATTAAAGAAGAAGCCAAGCAAAGTGTTTGGGGCCCAGGTAAGTGGTTATGCGAAATCTTTGAAGAAACCGCAGAGCACAAACTGGATCAGCCTACTTTCATTACCGCTTACCCATGGGAAGTTTCTCCCCTTGCACGTCGCAGCGATGACAATGCGTTCTTCACTGACCGTTTTGAATTTTTCGTAGGCGGCCGTGAATTAGCAAACGGTTTCTCTGAGCTTAATGATGCACAAGATCAAGCGGAACGTTTCCAGCGTCAAGTAGATGAAAAAGACGCCGGTGATGATGAAGCCATGCATTACGATGCGGACTACATTCAAGCCCTTGAATACGGTATGCCACCAACAGCCGGTGAAGGCATTGGTATTGACCGTTTGATGATGTTGTTTACTGATTCACCAACCATTAAAGATGTTATCTTGTTCCCGCACATGCGTCCGCTTAAGTAATTAGCGCACGTATTTAGCGGTTAAAGAAAAGCCCGAATCAATTTCATGTTGATTCGGGCTTTTTTGTAGGAGGGTGCTTGCACGCGACCTCAGTAAAAATGTTTTTATAAAACCGCCAACCCCGCATTCACTGTCAAAATGAACAGCGGAATATTCGACAGGGCAAAAATCAAAAAGCGCACTTCAATTTTATTAACCAGCGCTTGCAGCAAACTGTGCATGATTCTTAATACCACATAAGCCCAAGCAAGCTGTAGGTTTAAGCCTGTGCCTTCCCCTAAAAACGCTAATGCAAACACAATGGCGTAAAAGACAGTGGGTTGTTCCATTAGGTGGTTATAGTTATCGGCTTTCCAGCGAATGTGAGCAGGCAGGGTTTTCATTTGCTCACCCACAGGGGCGTTTGAGTCTGGTTTCATTTTTGCGCGCTGCATAGCTGGGATACGGGTGGCGTACATCCACACCCACATAATAAGTGACCAGAAGACCAGTGTGATAACCGGCGCGATAATCGCGGTGTTTGATTCCATGTGAGTTGCCTCAGTGTTTTTATTGTTGTTCCGTTTGAATAGTGAATGAAATAACGCTATCAGACAAGCCAAGGGGGCCAAAGATATACACGCCTCCCATTATCATAGCTAGCCATTTATTTACCCGTACAGCCTTGTTATGATCTGGCCTTTAATACTTTTCATATATAGCTATCGAGCCATACCATGACTGCAACTGACATTTTCAAACAAAGCCTTTCGTTTTATGGGCGTCTATTTAATAAAATCTTCTGGATCAGCCTAGCGTCTACTCTGGCACCCATTATATTTTTAAGCGGTTCTGATTCGGCTCAACCTGAGCTTGCACCAGTTTTGCTGGTTGCGGTATCGGCCATGTTTTTATCGGTTTATATGATGGCGTTTATCCATCAGTTCTCAGACTCACAAGACGACAGTTTATCGGCTGCATTTAAGTTAGCGCTTAATAAGGTATTACCCGTCATGTTAACCAGTTTTGTACTTGGGTTATTTGTGATGTTAGCGGTATTACCCGGTGCTATTTTGGGCACCATTTTAGCGGCCAGTATTAATGACGAAGCATTGCGCAATACCTTGATGGCCATTTGTATTGCCATTCCTGTGACGGTTGTGATGTATCGCTGCTTTTTTGCCGCGTACTTTACCTTGGTGGATGGCTTAAACCCGATCGAAGCGTTAAAGGCCAGCAACCAGCAAGTAAAAGGCAATAAATTGATTTTTAGAAGCCTAACCCTATTAAGTTTTGCCATGCTGGCGTATATCGTTTTATTAGTGGTCATTAAAGCCATGATTGCAGTGAATCCTGCGGTACAAGCTTTTTTAGAAGGCATTCTAAATGTATTGTTCATGCCGTTTATGTCGGTATTTATTTACCGTTTATTTATTTTAAGCAAACAGCCAGTTACCTCTATTGATGAAGAAGTATAAACATGGCGGCTAATATTCTTGAAATGTTAGATGCAGACTGGGCAAAACACTTTGAGCAAGAGTTTGCCAAAGATTACATGGTTAAGCTGCGTGAATTTTTAGATCATGAGTTAACTGGCGGTCAGGTTATTTATCCGCCAAAAGAACAATGGTTTAACGCGTTTGTATTTGCACCCCTTAAAAAAATTAAAGTGGTGATCGTTGGCCAAGATCCGTATCACGGTGAAGGGCAAGCACACGGTTTAAGTTTCAGTGTGCCTGAGGGAATTAAAATTCCACCATCTTTACGCAATATTTATAAAGAACTTAGTCGTGATACCGGAATGAATATTCCCACGTCAGGCAACTTAGAAAATTGGGCTAAACAAGGTGTGATGTTATTAAATGCCTCGTTAACGGTACGGGCAGGTGAGGCCAATAGTCACAGCAAACAAGGTTGGTTAAATTTTACTAACTCGAGCATCGAATACATTAATCAAGAATGTGAAGGGGTTGTGTTTTTAGCCTGGGGTCGTTTTGCTCATAACGTGTGTGCGCAAATCGATACAGATAAACATTGTGTGATTAAAACGTCCCACCCAAGTCCATTGGGGGCTTCTAAAACCGGTAAAGACTTTACTGCGTTTATGGGTTCAGGCTGTTTTACTTTGGCAAATGATTATTTAAATGCTCATAAACAAACACCCATTGAATGGTCAGATCTTTAGTATTAAACGTTATCTGATTTTTGACTGCTGATAAGTTTTTAAGCAAAAAAAAAGCCCCTGGGGTTTAAGCAGGTTACGGCACAAAGCAAGTAACCACTTAAATAGCAGGGGCTTTTTCAGTTGTGACTAGGCCGAGTTATTTAGCAATCCTAAGATTCAGCCTAATCGCAAAAGCCGGTTAATGAATGATTTTATTATAGGTGATTACAGGATAAATATAGGACTTTATTCATGGTTAATAATCATAAAAAATATAACTTTTAATAACAGATTATTATTGATGAATAAGTGTTGAGAAAAATTAACGATATTTTAATTTAATGGAGTGCAGTGTTCTGCGATTCACAGCTTCCTTAAGAATTTTATTCATAAGCTGCATAAATTCATTAGCCCAAGGTAGCTCAGGGTGAACCGCTAGGAAAAATGGTTTACGCTCCAAGCAGCCGGCCAATTTCACTTTTACGTTTTTATCTCTTAATAACCATAAAACCACCAAGCTATCGTCTAAAAATGCATTGATGTCATCACTGAAAAGCATGTCATTTAAACGTTCAATGCCACCGCTTTCAATAATGTGCATATTTGGGTTTTGAGCGTAATCCTTAATGTATTGATCCACATCCTCACCATAGCCATACCCTTTAATAGAGCCTAGATGAATGCCATATAAAGAGTTGGTGTCCTTGTATAGCCAGTTCTGATCGCGCTTGGTAATAAAGCACACTTGGTAATTGGCTGTGGGGGTGGTAGTGAAAAGCAGTTCAGGGGCTTCATCTTTGGTGGCGGTGAGCAGTCCATGAACCTGCCCTAGATTGGCTTTTTTAACAGACTCATGCCAAGGGTTAAATTCTACCTTAAGGTTGATGCCGTGTTCTTTGAGGATAAGGGTGAGGTATTCGTAAACAATGCCAGGTTGTTCAGGTCGTTGGTCACAAACGTAAGGGCACCAGTCGGTACTGGCTAGGGTAATGGTCTTAGGGATCCCTTGGCCATGAGCCAAGGCATTCAAGGCGATTAATATTACGCCGCAAAGAAGCTGCTTCATGAAAACACACCTGAATTCTGTCCACCCAATATAACGCACTGTTGGTGTTTTGGAACGGTGAATTATCAAAAAACGTTATATTTAATAGCGATATATATAACTTAATAATAGCCGCAGGGCAGAACCTGTGTGTTTGGCGTGATCTGGGTAATTAGCTCGTGGTTTAACTACGAGCCGCTTCAAACTTCTCTATACGCTTGTCCCAGGTTTTAAAGCGCTTACGGCAATAAGCGTCTAATTCATCAAAGCCTTGGAAATACAGGTCGCAGCCTTCATCAATGGGCACATCTCGCTCGCAGGTGTCATTGCTGTGTTCACGGCAAATAAGAGGGCGTTTTTCATAAATCCCACAGCGATTGTCCGGTAATAGGTATTCGCACTTGGTCATGCTCAGTAAATACCAGCCATTGCCATCTTTAAACACATGAATGCCTTTATGGGCAATTTGCCATAATAGTGTGTCAAAGGCGTGCATAGTACGCGGTGTATCAAGCTCTTGGGTGATATAAGAGCAGCAAAGGGCCGAGCATAGGTCGCACTTATTGGCGCTATCAGTAGGCTCAGTGTTGCTAGGCACTGGGGTAATGTCTTTGCTTTCTATGATTTGAACGGGATCGGACACTGTGTTTTTACGTGGTTGGCTAATTCACCTGTATTTTAATGGGGATAGCAGCAGATAGCTATTATATGGCCCACTTTAAGGGCAATAACCTGCTTTTGCTGATAGCGGCAAATCAACTGTCAGACAAGCGTCAAACAAGGGCCGAAAACCCCAGCAAGTGGCTGCCCCTAAATTGTCATAAAAAGTTCATAAATAGGCCCGCACGCTTTACAGCCCCCGTACGATAAGTGTTGGCGGGAAAAGCACTGTCATAAATCCGCCATGAAACTGACCCAAAACTGAAACCCTATTGTCATGTAACAAACATGTCATAAAGCAAACGTACATTTCACCTCAAATATAAAATTCAAATCCGTTCCATGTGTTTGTAAACAAAAAACAAAAGCACATAGAACTGAACATTGTTTATTTTGGGGTATGTATGAAGCCAACTTTTTTCAATAAAGAGCTTAATAAAAAAGCATTTAAACACAGCCTTTTAGCGGCGGCCGTGTCCTGCGCAAGCATGGCCACCTTAGCTGGCGAAGCTGTCTTTTATGTAACAGAAGACGGAGAAGCCGTTAACAATATTTCTGTCATGGTAGACGGCCAAAAGAAACTTGTGGGCAAAAACGGTTTTGTAACCTTTGACCTAAAAGGCGGTAACCATAAAGTTGAACTGAGCCAATTTGGCGAGTTCGCTGGTGAATTTGATTTTGACGCAGCGGCAAAACAAAATGCCGAAGTGCAAATCGAAATGATCGCAGGTGAAGCGGTACAAGAAGTCAGCGTTTATACACCAGGCCAAGAACAAACATTGGCATTAGGTAAAGTATCGGGTTATTTAGAATCAGAAGAAACCGGCGGCGGTGTTGAAGGCGCATTAATTTCTGTGGCAGGAACAGAATTATCCGTCACAACAAACAGCGAAGGGTTTTATGAATTAGAAATCCCACGTGGCGAATACACATTAAACGTGGCGCACCCAAGTTACGGTAACCGCGAAGTTAAAAAGTTACGCGTTATTTCAAACGTGGCCACAAATTTAAATCTAAATATGAGCATGTCTGGCGACAGCATGATCGAAGAAGTCGTTGCAGTGGGATCTTACATCCCATCAACAGCAACAGCACAGCAGCGTGATTCAAGCGCAGTATTAAGTGCCATCGGCAGCGAGCAAATGTCTCGCTTTGGGGATTCAAATGCGGCGTCTGCGCTTAAGCGTGTTGCAGGTGTGTCATTAATTGGCGGGCAATACGCGGTGATTCGTGGTTTGCAAGGGCGCTATATTTCAGCAACGTTGAACGATCTGGGTATGCCAAGTACTGATCCTATGCGCCGCGATGTACCGTTAGATTTATTTCCTGCAAGCGTATTAGGCGGGATTGAAATTCAAAAAAGTTATACACCGGATCTACCAGGAGATACAACTGGCGGTTCTATCCGTATGAAAACTAAAAACTACCCGATGATAATACCAGCAAAACTATCAGTTTCTTTAGGTGCTAATTCGCAAGTAACAGGAAAAGACGTCATTTCTTATAACGGTGGAAATACAGATTTTATCGGTATAGATGATGGCGCTAGAGAAGTGCCCGGCGGTCTTAGTGGTGATACAAACGGCGGATTAAACAGTGGCACAAAAGCTAATTTAAATGAATTTGATCACGACTATAAAACCAAGCAGGTGAATGCATTACCAAATTTCTCGCTGGCTTATTCATTTGGGGATAGGCTTGAAGTAGGTAGTGATGAACTCGCATATTACGGTTCACTTGCTTATAAAAGTTCATGGTCAAATCGTGAAAATGCGTATGTACGTGATACTTCAGGTGTATTTGATTATGAGCGTAGCGCTTACAAAGTGGATTTGACCGGTTACCTCGTTGGAGGCATAGAAACAAGTGATGGAAATGAGTTTGTAAGTAAAACCATTTTGTTACGAAAAACAGAAGATACAACAAAATTTTCTTCAGGTGTAGACAGTGAAGGCGTGACTATTGAAGACACAACGTTGCAATGGGTTGAGCGCCAGTTCTTCTCTCAGCAGTTAAGTGGGTTAATGTATTTAGACGACAGCAATACTTTAGATGTTCGAGCTGGTGTATCTCATACCAGTCGTTATGAGCCTGATCGACGTACATATTCTTACCGTAACGGTACATTTGCAGCGTCCGAATACTCACGACGTTTTTCAGATTTGTCTGAATTGAGTGTTGATGCGGGAGCGGACCACACATTTGAAATAATGATGGATGATGACCTACTAAGATTGAAAACAGGTGTTTTAATTAGTCAAAAGAGCCGAGAGTTAGAATTAGAGCGATATGGTTTGAACGGTAATATAGGTTCGGCTGATATTTCATCGGATATAGAGACGATCTTTAATAGTGACAATGATTACCGTTTATCAGGTAATACGTTAGAAACTGATAGCTATGATGCAGAAGAATCTATGCTGGCGATATACCAGTCTTATGAATACGAGTTAGGTGATAGTTTTGTATTTTTAGCTGGTGCTCGTATGGAAGACGCTACACAGGAAGTTACTTACCCTAATGAATCTGGTTCAAACAGCAGTTTGGATTCTAGCAAGGTATTACCAGTAGTATCCATGACATGGAGACCAACGGATGAATGGCAATTTCGTATGGGGGCATCTAATACGGTGTCACGCCCAGGTTTGACAGAGTTAGCAGATTCAGTTTTTTATGATCCAGAAACAGATGAGGCAATTGTAGGTAACCCAGATTTAGAAATCTCAACGATTACAAATTTAGATTTCCGTGCTGAGTTTTACTTCTCTGATTCAGAAAGTATTTCATTGGCGTTATTCACTAAAGATATAGACAAGCCAATTGAGAAAACCGTTCCAGATGCCTCTGGTAGTGCCGCACGTGGTGATACCTATGTAAACTCTGATTCAGCCGAATTACTAGGATTAGAACTTGATTTTAAAGTGGATATATTAGACGCAGATAACGTAAGTGGGTTTATGTCTGGTAATTTCTCTTGGATTGATTCTGAAGTTAACCTAGATGCAGATTCTGCAAGACTAGAAGGTAATGGTACTCGAGCATTACAAGGACAGTCTGAGTTACTGGCGAATGTTCAAATGGGTTTTGATCACTTATCTACAGGCCAAACGGTTACTCTTCTAGCCAACCACTTTGGGGATCGAATTTCTAAGGTTGAACGTGGAGTCCTTGATCATGAATTTGAAAAAGGTCGAACCGTTATTGATTTGGTTTATAAGTGGGAGTTCTCTGAAGACCTTACCGTTAAATCAAAGGTCGGTAACTTAACGAATGAACCTGTTCAGTACTTACAAAATGACAGAGTTGTGAAAAGTTATGAGTCAGGTATTGATGCAAGTGTAGGTGTTGATTATATATTTTAAATAATGAGTTAAGTCCGAACTTTAAAGGTCAGCATTTGCTGGCCTTTTTTTTTGTCAAAAAAATTATAAAAATAATTTTACTTAACAAAACTGTCATAAAACCCCGTTACCTTACTTATACCGAATTTAGTTTTGTTTAATTTCAAATGAGAGATCTTAATATGATGAATCAAAAGAAAAACTTATTGGCAGTAGCCATTCTTGGTGCAACTTTAGTAGGTTGTGGTAGCAGTAGTAGTTCAGGTGGAGATACTGGCGGTGTAGATAGTCGAGCCTTTGTGCTGTGTGACGATGCCGCGACTACATGTACACTTTCTGGTATTTTGAAAGAAGACTTCACATTGAAAACAGGTGTTGAATACACACTAGATGACGTTTTCCAAGTTGGTGAAGGCAACGGTACTGCTGAAGATGCAGCAGCAGTTGCAGCGCTTAAAGAAGCGGGTGCAACTCTAACAATCGAAGCTGGTGTTCACGTTAAAGCAAGCGATGATGGTGTACTTCTTGTTACTCGCGGTTCAAAACTAGAAGCAGTAGGTACTGCGGCAAACCCAATTACTTTCTCTTCATCTGATGATAATTACGATGGCATGGGCGAATGGGGTGGTGTTGTCATCCAAGGTTTTGCTCCTCAATACGGTGCTGGTAACACAGGTGTATGCGGTACTGATGTATGTAACGTTGCAGGTGAAGGCGGTGACTTCATTGGTAACTACGGCGGCATCGATAAAGCGGATAACAGCGGTACTATTAAATATGTACGTATTGCTGAAGCAGGTAAAGTTGCTGGTCCTAACAACGAAATCAATGGTTTAACATTGCAAGGTGTTGGTCACGGTACAACTGTTGACTACATCCAGGTTCATGGCAACCAAGATGACGGCATCGAATGGTTTGGTGGTACTGTAAACGTAACACACGCGGTATTAACAAATAACGATGATGACGCTATCGATTTCGATGAAGGTTACATGGGTAACATTCAATATGCGATCGTGCTTCAAGATCAAACTGCTGACGCGACACCTACTGGTTCTAACGATCCACGCGGTATCGAAGCTAACTCTTCTGATACTGACTACGTAACTCAAACAGCAGCGACACTTGCTAACATCTCTGTTATCAATGGTCCGATTGCAGCCGATGAGCCTGGTGTTCGTTTCCGTGGATCAGTTAACCTAGACTTCGTTAACTCTGTTGTAGCCACTTCAGACGTGAACAAAGGTTGTATCCGTATTGATGACTCTGATCACGATGGCGACGGAAAACTTGCTGATGGTGAAACAAGTAACCCAGATGCGACAGCTAAAATTGATACGCCAGTTAACCTAATTAACGTTATGGCTTCTAACTGCGGAACGTCTGATACTTTCCCTAAAGAAGATCCAGAAACGAATACTGGTTTAGTTGAAGTGACAGCAACATTTGACACTGCTTGGGCATTAACTAACGGTGAAGCAACGGTTGCTAGTACAACAGCAACAGCGACAGATAACGGTTCTAACTTTGCATTCGATGCCACTACTTACATTGGTGCAGTTGAGCCAGGTACTGCTGCGGCATCTGCTTGGTATGCAGGTTGGATTATTGCTGGATCTCTTGATCAGTAATCTATAGGTAATCAGTTAGTTTGATTGAGAACGGCACCCTAGGGTGCCGTTTTTTTTGCTTTAAATAAATGTAATAAAAATGTCACAAACCCTAATAAATATCTTTATTTTCATTCATTTAATAATTAATAAAGCGTTGTCATATTACTGTAATAAATATGTTTTTCTTGTCCTGTCACAAATTTTAAATAAATCTGAAAATTAAATGAAACCTAACTGTCATGTAATTAATTTGTCATATAGCAGGCGTATCTTGCGATCACATAATATTAATTAATTCATAAGTTTGAACGTTGAGGTTTTGATTATGCCCTTAAGAATGAAAGTCAGTAGCCTTGTGGCTGCAATGATAACAGCCGGTGCCATGAGCACTGTATCCATGGTAAACGCAGCTAATCTAGATGATGCCTTAGTGAAAGGCGTAGACCGCATTGAGAACGCACAAAAAGCCCAGGGCACAATTGATAATATCGATAGCCAAACTCGTTCATCTGAACGTGAATACCGTGGTGTATTAAAAGAAGTTGAAGGTCTTAAAGTGTATATCGAGCAGCTTAACAAACAGTTAAACGCGCAAGATATTGAGATGGTTCAAATTGAAGAAAGCATTCGCCAAGTAACTTTGATCGAGCGTCAAATTACGCCGCTTATGCTACGTATGATTGAAGCCATTGATCAATTTGTTGAAATGGATGTTCCATTTTTAAAAGAAGAGCGCACACAGCGAGTTGAAAAACTACACGCTATGATGGGACGTTCTGATGTCACTATCGCTGAAAAATACCGCAAGGTAATGGAAGCGTATCAAACAGAGATGGATTACGGTCGCACCATCGAGTCTTACCGTGGTGAAACAGAAATCGCTGGCTCTATGCGTGAAGTGGACTTCCTTCGCACTGGCCGTGTAGCGCTTATGTATCAAACACTGGACGGTAAAGAGCTGGGTGTTTGGAATGCCAAAAAACAAACATTTGAAAACCTAGATCCAGTTTATAAAAGTAATGTGCTGCAGGGTATTCGTATTGCCCGTGAACAAGCCGCACCTGGTTTGATTAAAATTCCAGTTTCTTCACCTGTATTAGCAACAACTGACCTAAATGGAGCAGCAAAATAATGAGCTCATTAATTAAACTGCGTACCTTGTTTGCGGCCAGCGCCATTACCTTAAGCAGTGCATTGTGTGTGGTGCTGCCAGCACAAGCACAAGACGCTAGCCAAAATACTAAACTGAATATGGATGAGCTACTGACGCTTGTTAAAAAAGGTCAGGCTCGTGATAACAGTGAATTCGATTCACGTCTGAATCGTTTTAAAACCGCTAAATTCGATCAAGAGCGTTTACTGGCGCAATCTAAAGCCGAACGTACACGCTTAGAAAACCTAGGCGCAGAAAAAGAAATCAAATTTGGTGAAAACGAAGAAAAGATTTCGGCATCCCAAGAGCGTTTAACAAATCGTTTGGGTTCATTAAAAGAAATGTTTGGTGTGCTTCAGCAAGTAGCAGGCGACACTAAGGGTGTGTTTGAAGGTTCAGTAGTGAGCTCTCAAGTAGAAGGCCGTGAAGCATTTCTAACCGACCTAATTCGTTTGGCAGGTTCGTCTTCGGAATTGCCATCTATTGAAAACCTAGAGCAGCTTTGGTTTGAAATGCAACGTGAGATGACCTTGTCTGGCGATGTGGCTCAATACAATGCCAATGTGGTTTTACCAACCGGTGAAACGGTAAACAAACCCGTTATTCGTGTGGGTGGATTCAACGTTGTAGCAGAAGGCAACTACCTAGTATGGGATGTTGAAGCTAAAAAACTGGTTGAGCTAGATTCACAACCAGGCAGCCGTTATAACGGACCAGCATCCGATCTTGCAGAAGCAGAAGCGTCTGAGTTATCTGAATTCTGGATGGATCCATCTCGCGGTCAATTGCTAAAAATTATGGGTCAATCTGCAGGCTTAACAGAGCGCATTCAGCAAGGTGGTGTTGTAGGTTACATCATTCTAGCCCTAGCCATTATCGGTGTGATTTTAGCCATGGTTCGTATGGTGATTTTACAATCTGAAGGCGAGCGCATTAAAAAGCAAATGGCAGATGATCAAGCCAACGGCGACAACGCATTAGGTCGTGTGATGCAATCTTACGAAGCTAATAAAGATACAGACACAGAAACCTTAGAGCTGCATTTAGGCGAAGCCATTTCTGCAGAAATTCCACGCCTTAGTCGTGGCATTAACTGGATCAAAATTATTTCAGTAGTGGCGCCTCTGTTAGGTCTACTGGGTACAGTAACCGGCATGATCGATGTATTTGAAACTATGTCTTTATTCGGCACTGGCGATCCTAAACTAATGGCCGGCGGTATTTCACAAGCCTTGATCACAACAGTACTGGGTCTTGTAGCGGCTATTCCATGTGTGTTCTTACATACCATGACCAACAACAAGAGCCGTGACTTGATTCAAATTTTACAAGAGCGTGCAACGGGTATCTTGGCGCGTAAAGCGGAAGAACAACACTTAGCAAAGGCAGCTTAAGCCATGTTTTATGAAGCATTTGAGCAGGTGTATTTATTCACAGAGCGAGGAGGGGACGTTGTCCTTTCCATTCTGGGAATCATATTCTTGCTTTGGTTTTTCATAATAGAGCGCATTGCCTACTTTTCTTTTACACACAAACAAGTGGTTAAAGTGGCAGTGGCTGAATGGGAAGCCCGTAAAGAACGTATCAGTTGGGAAGCCCATCAAATTCGAGAGGATTTAGTTGCGCGAACCAAGATGGCACTAGAAACCAATTTTCGCACCATCAAAATGTTAGTGGGCCTATGCCCGTTATTTGGATTACTGGGAACAGTAACCGGCATGATTGAAGTATTTGATGTGATGGCCTTTTTAGGAAACGGCAGCCCAAGAGCCATGGCCTCGGGTATATCAAAAGCCACCATTCCTACAATGGCCGGTATGGTTGGCGCGTTAACAGGGGTATTTGCACAATCTGTTATCCAGCGTCACATCAATCGCCAAAAATCTAACATTGAAGATAAATTGACGTTTGATCACTAGTTTTGAATTGTGATCAACAAGAGGAATAAATTATGAGACGTGGATTTCAAAATCTAACGCCAGAAGCAGAAGAAGGTGAGATCGATATCACACCTATGCTTGATGTTGTATTCATCATGCTTATCTTCTTTATTGTGACAGCATCTTTTGTTAAAGAGTCTGGCATTGAAGTTAACCGACCTGATGCCAGCACATCAGCGGCTAAACCTCGTGCAAATATTTTAATTGCGATTAATGACACAGGTGAAATCTGGATCAACAAACGCAAAGTTGAAGTAAGCCAAGTGCGAGCCAACATCGAACGACTGCATGCAGAAAATCCGCAAGGCACGGTAGTGGTACAGGCTGATGAAGAAGCCAGAACCAAAACCTTGGTAGCGGTAATGGATGCGGCCCGAGCAGCCGGTGTGTATGACGTTTCATTGGCCACAGAGGCACCTTAACATGGCTAACGTTTCTCATGGTGCAGCGCCTCGTTATGGTATGGCCATTGCCGCTGCCATTGCGGTGACGTTTGCCGTAGGCCTTATGATGCAAGGTTTGATTTCATCAAGCGGTTCTGTCATTGAAGAAAATGACTTTGGCAGACTGGTTGAGTTTGTTCATGTGCAACAAGACGATGACATTCAAACCAAAAGTCGTAAACCGAATAAACCCCCGGTGGCACCCAAAGAGCCACCAAAACCTGAAATGGCCAAACCAAACTTTGATGCAGCCGACAACAGCATGGACATTGGCGCCTTAGATATTGGCGGTGATTTAAATGTGGATGCCGGTTTAGGCGGTGGCAGTGGTGATGGCGAGTACCTGCCTATTGTTAAGGTTGCTCCGCAATATCCACGCCGCGCTGCACAAAAAGGCATCGAAGGTTATGTGGTGGTGGAGTTTACTGTGAGCAAGCTAGGCACGGTTATTAATCCTAAAGTGATTGAAGCAGCACCACCTAATATTTTTAATCGTGCTGCTCTAAGCGCTGCAAAAAAATTCAAGTACAAGCCTAAAGTTGAAAATGGCAAAGCCATTGAAGTATCGGGTATACGCAACATTATTCGCTTTGAACTTGATAAAAGCAGCAAGAAGCGATGAGGATACTTCATATGAAAAATCTTAATCTTAGCCCTGTTTTAATGTGCATTCTTTCAGCGTGTATGGTGTTTACTGCAACGTCTGTGACACCGCTAACAGTGTCCAGTGTGCAGGCCCAAAGCCAAGCGCAAGAAAAGGATCAAGCACAGAAACAAGTAAAGAAAAAACGTAAAGTTCGTCGTGCACAAACCATGCGCCCTAAAATATTCAAAAAATTGGATAAGGCCCGTGAATTAGCCGATAACAAACAATACGATGAAGCATTAGCCTCACTAAAAGCCATGGAGAAAATTCGTCGTAATAGTTACGAAAAAGCCATGACTTGGAATATGGTGGCCTATGTTGAGTTTAACCGTGAAAATTACGATGCAGCAGTAACAGCTTATCGTGAAGTGTTAAACACCAAAAAACTGCCAGAGAGCCTGCAGCAAACCACGTTATACAGCATTGCTAAATTATACTTAGTGCAAGAACAGTATAAAAAAGCATTGGTGTCCATGAATGAATGGTTTGACGTTGTCAGTGCTTCTACGCAAAAAATTGGACCAGAGCCTTATGTATTACGTGCACAGGTGAAGTACCAGTTAGAAGATTACAACGGTGCATTGCCAGATGTGAAAAAAGCCATCTCGTTAGTTCGTAAGCAAAATAAACAGCCACGAGAAAACTGGTTGCTGGTTGAGCGTGCGGTTTATTATCAAAACAAAGATTTTAAATCTATGGAACGCTGCCTGAAGGATTTGATCGCTCTATACCCTAAACCTCAATATTGGGTGCAATTAAGTGCTGTATATAACGAGTTAGGCAAACCTGAAAAAGAGCTGTCTGTTTTAGAAACCGCTTACGAGCAAGCGCTGTTAGGCAAAGAGTCTCAAGTAGTAAGCCTTGCGCAAGCCATGCTGACACTTGAAGTGCCATATAAGTCGGCGCAAGTTATGCTTAAAGGCTTAAAAGAAGGCGTAGTGGAAGAGAACGGTAAAAACCTGTCTTTGTTAGGTGACGCGCTTATGATTGCAAAAGAGTATGAGCAAGCCATTACTGTTATGACACAAGCGGCCGGTTTCACACAAGCCGGTAAAGACTATTACAAGCTAGCGCAAATTCACACTGAACGCCAAGAATGGAAGTTGGCCTTGGATAATGTGAAAAAAGCCATAATAGATGAAGAGTTTACTCAAGAAGCCAATGCACAGGTTTTAAAAGGTTTAGTATTGTTTAACCTTGAAAAATTAACAGAAGCTAAAGACGCGTTTACAGCGGCCAAAGCATTTGAGAAAACTGAAAAAGCAGCCAATCAATGGTTAGCGTTTATTGAAGGTGAAGTGAAGCGCCGTGCATATATGGCACAGGCACAATAGCTTATAAAAGATTAATAACTAAAATAAAAAAACGGCAGCCCATAGGCGCCAATGTTAACAATAAAAATATAGCCCGTAAGAGAAATCTTATGGGCTTTTTTGTGCTTTACATAGTATTCATATTTCTTTCATTAGAATGTCATTTTATTTTTCAATACTTGAATCTCTGGAATTCATCCAGATGACACTAAACTTTTGAAGGATTAAAAAATGAAAAAAATAATGCTTTCAGCTGCACTAACAGTTTTATCTTTAAATGCTTTTGCAACGAGTTCTGCAACATTTAATGAGCCTACTGTTATGACATCAAATGGTTATGATAAGGCGATGCATCTAACCACATTAAATGGTCGTAAATTTTGTGAAAGTTTTGGTTTTTCTGAAGTTACCGGTGGAACGATTGCATGTGGAGAAGATGAGTCTTCGTATGCTGATTATGACTGGGCTACAAGTACTTGGAATCTGACGGATACAGGAAGTAAAAATCAGTGTTATGTGTTGTTCGAGTCGATCACGTGTAGTAAATAGCATGTAGGAGTGAGGCCTGTAATATAAAGGGCCTCACTTCAACTCTAATGTTACTTACGCTTTGAAGTCCAAGCCCATGTCATGGTTGCTTTAATTGGCTCAACATTGGCTTCGTCGGTGATGATAACCGGTACGACGATTTCGCCTTTCTCTGCGCTTTGAATTTCTGCAATTTGCTCGTCAGTTAATGTGGCTTCTGCGCGCATATCACCTGTGCTGCGTTTTACATAATCAATGTCTAATTTTTTGATTACAGGCAGCTTGCTGTCAGGCACGTTCATGCCGAATACAAAACCGGTGGCTGTTTCAGCGATCAAGGCCATGGCTGTGGCGTGAATGCCGCCAATGTGGTTTTGCACTTTCTTTTTGTTTTTCATGCTAACAATACACTTGTTATTGGTTAGCTCTTCAAAACGTACACCAGAGTGCCCCGCGTATTTGATTACCATGCCGAATACTTTGCTCATGGCAAAACCGCGAATGAACTCAGGAAGGTTCATTAATTTTCCGGCCATTTTACTTAGTTGGTTGGGCTTGCTCATGATGTATCCAGTTCGGTTTGGTTAGAATTTAAAGTGGCAGCAGTGTAAACAGCTTAAACAGGGTTGTGAATGACCAAATGGAACACTTCTTTGACATATGGTGTTCAGGTCTGACTTATTTTTGCTTGCAGCTTGAATTTCGAGGCTATTGAAAGGTTTTTACCATGTTGATAATGCTCTCCCCTTTACCACTGTATCGAGTATAGAGCTGTTCTAGCTTTTCGGGTAATTGCTCTGCTTCAATGTCTTGGTAACCGCTTTTGCGGTAAAAGTCATTAAGGTGAGTGTAGGGAAAGCAGTATATTGGCAGGGCAGGGGTTGGGGTTTGCTGTTCATAATGTGAGTGAACAAATGTTAATAATTCACTGCCTAGGTTCTGCCCGCGCAGGCTTTTTTCCACGTACAAACCGCGCAACCAAAAGAAGCCTTCATTAGGGACCAGCCTCACCGCAGCAACCAAGGTGTCTTCTGCTGGGTGTTCATCTGGAGTGGATTCACTGGTATCCGCCAGTTGATAGATGACAAACACGTGCTCATCACCGCTGGCACTGCCTTTGTGTTTTTGGCTGCGGTAAAAGCGATTAACGGCTCGGAAGTTTGGCTCGTGCCAAACTTGAAATCGGTATTGGTTTTTCATGGGCGCGATTGTAACAAAAAAAGCCCAGCGAGGGCTGGGCTTTATATGTATGAAAGATGTGCGGGTTAAAAATCCATTTCTAAGTATTGTGGCTCTTCTTTTGGTTTTTCTTGAATGCCGCGCAGTTTTTTAATGGCTTTTTTCAATGTCTGGTTATCATCAAATAATTGCTGGAATTGATTGCGATAATCTTCTTGCCATACGCTGCTGCCTTTTACCATACGCGACAAACTGATCAGGCCATTACGCCCTGTGGCCAGTTGTCTGTCGATGTTTTGGCTTTGTGTATCCAGAATTTTTAGTGCTTGGCTAAGCTCCCCTTTAGAGCTGGATAAGTCTAGTGTGAGCACTTTAGCACTGGTTTGATCGAGCTGAATTTTCAGGGTTTTAATATTTTGTTTCATGGTGTCTTGCTGGCCTTGTACTTGGCTCACCAATTGAATTTGTTTGTCTATGTCTTCTTCAACACCGGTTAAACGCATATTGGTGATGACTAAGCCCGTGGCCACAGAACTGACCAAGCCTACTATTAAGCTAATTTTTAGCGCAAACAAAAAGGTTTCGCTTTTATAAAAGGGTCCTGACTCTGCTTCGTCTGAATCAGACTCTGGGTCTTTATCTATAAGGCGCTCGTCACCGGCCATGATCTTTCCAAATTTAAATTCCTTAAGAAAAGTGTAGTCAAGTCACGGGGCTTTGCCCTATGGGGCCTAGCTTTAATGGACCATTTATACAAAAAGAAGAATACATCTGGCGTAAAAGGGCACTTTTTTTGTTGGTAAATCCAAATAATGAATTAATTTTTCAACGCTTAAGCAAAATAGTGGCGTGTTTGGTCACATTTTTTACATTTTTTATCCTCATTTGCCATGGGCTGGTATATGCTGCGCCCGCTAAAAATCGTTAGACAATATTTGCCATTATGTTTGTACATTAAATGCTCAGGTGTTGTGACGTTTTGTCCTGAAGTCTATGCAAGTGCGGTTTATTTTTAACCAACCGACACTTTCTTTTGTAAATAGTAGAGATGAGCCAATCATGAAACCTGCTTTTAATAAAAATAAAATAGCCCGTGTTAGCCTACTGGCTTCTAGTGTGTTGTTAAGCAGCATGCCTGCACAAAGTTTTGAATTCTTTTTTGATGTTGAAGGCAGCTTTGATTCGCAATTTACCATGGGCTCTAGCTGGCGCATGGAAGAGCAGGACGACGCACTTTTATTGCCGGGTAATAACAACGACGGTAATGCGAACTTTGAAAAAGGCGATGCGTTTTCACAAATTATTAAAGGTAGTCACGATCTACACATTCGCACTGAAAACCACGGCGTATTTATTCGTGGTCAATACTGGTACGACTACGCACTAGAAGAAAACAAAGTACTAAGCGGTCACAGTGCCAATGGTTACATGGCTGATGAAAAGTTAAACGATAAACACTTTAACGCGTACTCTCAGTTTTCAGGTGCCAGCTTAATGGATGCCTATATCTATGGCGCTTATGAAATTGGTTACACGCCATTAGACATTCGTTTGGGTCGCCAAGTGGTAAGTTGGGGTGAAAGCACCTTTATTTTTGGTGGTGTAAACGCCATTAACCCTGTGGATGTAAATGCATTTCGTCGCCCAGGTGCTGAAATCAAAGAAGGCCTATTGCCGGTTAACATGGCTTACATGAACTTAGGTTTAACTGAAAACCTATCCATGGAAGCGTTTTACCAATTGGAATTCCAAGAAACCATTATTCCTGGTTGCGGTACGTATTTTTCTACCAATGATTACGCCCCAGAAGGGTGTGACACCGTAATCTTAACCAGTGATTCATTAGCTGGCCTACCAGATGCTGCATTATATAATGGTGTTGATTTAGGAGCGCCAGCAGGTGTTCAAAAGTTTGCACTGGAACGTGATGCCGATGGTAATCGTTTAGCCAAAGACGAAGGTCAGTTTGGTGTGGCGTTTCGTTATATGAGCGAAGCATTGGGCGATACCGAGTTTGGTTTTTACGCTATGAACATTCATAGTCGTGTACCGTTAATTAGCGGTATTAAAGCCACAGGTTGGTTAGATGCTGTTACTGCAGGTGGTGCTAACAATGCGATTATTAATAACAAAGCCACCACAACGTATTATGTTTCTTACCCTGAAGACATTCAGTTAGCGGGTTTAAGTTTTGCTGCGAACATTTCATCTGTGGCGCTTAGCGGTGAGATCAGCCATAAAAAAGACGTACCATTACAAATCAATGCGCCAATGTTATTAACCGCTGGTTTAACAGGTTACTCCGATTCTGCTGAATTAAATGCAGATGTTGTTGCTACTGCCGAAGGCCAAACTTTTGAAGGCTACCGCTTATTTGATATTAGCCAAGCGCAATTTACTTTGTTGCAATTCTTTGATCGTTTCCTAGGTGCGAGCCGTTATACCGCCATTGCTGAATTTGGTTACACATTTGTACATGACTTTGATGAAAGTGCAGACGCAATTAAATTTAGCCGAGCAGGTGTATTCTCTGATGAAGAAAACGAAGGTTACGTAACAGAAAGCTCTTGGGGTTACCGTGGTCGTTTTGTGGGTGAATACAATAACGTGATCAGCGGTGGTGTATTAAAACCAATGCTTGCATGGTCTCATGATGTTGAAGGTTATGCGCCACAGCCGGGCGGTGCATTTAAAGAAGGTGAGCAATCACTGGGTCTTTCTTTAACACTGGATTACATGTCTGCATATACGGCTAGTATTTCTTACACTCAATATATGGGTGGCGATTACAGCTTGGTATCGGATCGTGACTTCGCTTCCATTAGCATGGGCGTTCAGTTCTAATTTTTAAACATTAATAGCCTTGTGTTAGAACAAACAGGGCTTTAATAAAAAAACGGCCAACAGAAAATTCTGTTGGCCGTTTTTTTTGGGGATAACTTAAGGTGTACTTAACCTATTAATGTGTGGCTGTTAGCAGGTGCCATCAACCAGTTTAGGATTCGCTTTCCACTGTTTGAACCAAGTAGGGAAATCACTGGCCGGCATGGGTTTAGCGATGCCATAGCCTTGCGCTAAAAAGCAGCCTAACGATAATAGTTCTTCACCGTGTTCTGGTGTTTCAACCCCTTCGGCAATCACGTTAAGTTCAAACGCTTTTGCTAATTCAATAATGCCTTGGATGATGGTGCGGTTATCGTTATCAACCAACATGTCTCTTACAAACGATTGGTCGATTTTTAAATAATTAGCCGGCAAACGTTTTAAATAGGTCAGGGAAGAGTAGCCAGTACCAAAATCATCAATCGAAAACGACAGCCCCAAGTGATTGCATTCACGGATGACACCGGAGACTAAGTTAATGTCTTTTAGAGCGCTGCTTTCTAAAATTTCAAACTCAAGGCTGTTTGGTTCAAGTGATGAGAAAGCCTTCATTTTGTTTTCTAAGCGTAAAACAAAATCATGATGCTGAAGCTGCAGCGGGCTGATGTTCACACTAATAGGAATTTGCATGTCAGTGCCGTGCCAACTTTGTAATTGTTTAAGGGCCGCTTCAATGACCCAGTCCCCTAAATCAATGCTTAATATGTCTTGCTCTAATACGGGTAAAAAAGCAGCAGGGGGCAGAATGCCACGCTCTGGGTGGTCCCAACGAATCAAGGCTTCCATACCAATGACTTTTTTACTGCGTAAATCTATTTTAGGTTGGTAGTAGAGCACAAACTCTTGGTTTTTTAATGCTTGTTTAAGGCGCTCGACTTCTTCGTGTCTATTTTTAACCGCCACATCTTTTTCAATATCAAACGCATGCCAGCGATTTTTTCCTAGCTGCTTGGCTTTGTACATGGCTTGATCGGCATGCCTTAATAATTGGTCAGGGCTGCAATCATTTTGCGGATAAAAGGTGACGCCAATACTGGCTGATACCTTGAGCGGCTTATCAAATACGGTTAACTCACTGGCGGCAGCGTCTAACATTCGCTCTAAAATTACATGGCTATCTTCTGGATCATTAAGCTCATCCATGACCGCCACAAATTCATCACCACCTATGCGCGCTAAGGTGTCACCCTCCCTAAGTGATAGCTTAAGGTGTTTGGAAATTTCCCGTAAAAACTGGTCACCCACGCTGTGGCCATGGGTATCGTTAATCACTTTAAAGCCATCAATATCAATAAAGGCGATGGCCACAGACTGACCATGGCGTATGCATTTTGTCATGGCGTGCTGCATGCGATCAGAAAGTAAAATGCGGTTTGGCAGTTCGGTTAGGGCATCGTAATGGGCGGATTGCTGCAGGGCAAAGTTGGCTTCTTCAAGGTTTCGATTGGTGGCTTCAAGTTTGCGCTGTGTTTCTTTTTGCTCGCTGATGTCTTGGAATATGCCAGTTAATCGAATGGCAGCGCCGTCTTTCATAGTCACATTACAGGTGGTGCGTACATCAATTTTGTTGCCCTTTGTGGTAAGGGTTTCAAGTTCTAAGTCGTAGCTTTCCCCATGGTTAATGGCTCTGTCTAATGCTTGGGATATTCGGTCCCGTGACTCAGGTAAAAAGTAATCCACCCCCGCATCCACTGATGGGTCAAACTCTTCAGGAGTGGTTTCATGGATGCGATAGGTTTCAGGGGTCCAGTATAAAAGGCCTGTTTCAAGGTTTAATTCCCAACCGCCTACCTTGGCAATTTTTTGGGACTCTTGAAGCAGTTGGCTCGCCATATACACCTCACGCTCTCGTTCTTTGCGCTCGGTAATGTCTAAGTGGGTGCCCATCATGCGTTGGGGTTTGCCGTCTTTATCTCGCTCAACCACTTTGCCGGCTGCCAAAATCCAGACATAGTGCCCGAGCCTATGCTGCATGCGAGCCTCTACTTCATATAGCTCCACCTCTCCATCCCAGTGTTTTTTGAGGCGCTCTTTAGCAATGCTTAAGTCATCAGGATGTACACGGTCGGCCCACGTATCGAATGACATGGGTTGAAGGTCTTTAACGCGGTAGCCAATGATCTCAGCCCAGCGCTGGTTAAACGTAAGGTGGCCAGTTTGTACTTGCCAATCCCATACCCCCACATCCGTGGCGTTAATCACAAGCTCTAGGCGCTCTTCATTGTCGCTTTTCACATAGCTTGAAGGTGGGGTTGGCTGAGTCACAATGATCCTTCGCCGTTTAAAAATCGTACCGTTAAGTATGGTAGAGAAACCGGTAACACGCAAAAACTCTCAGGCGCACAAATGCACTAAAAAAAGCCATATAAAACAGGGGTGTACAGCTGGTTTGAGACACGGGCATAAGGCTGGAGTGGGGCGTTATTCTACGGCTAGTTGAAAACGGTTTATCAGCGGAGCATAACAGGCAATAAAAAACGGACGCTGTTATAAAAACAAGGTCCGCTTTTATGCTCGCGCCGTATGTGCGGCGAGGCTTTAATAACTGCTTGTGCTGTTAAGTCTTTGTCATGGTTATTCGAGAGAATTAACTGTCTGTGGAGCAACCGCTTTCACAAGCTCTGCAAGCTAGGCGTTGTTCACGGTGCTTTTTAGCAAAGTCATCACCCTCACCATATTCAATAAAATCGTCATAGTGGTTGTGCGCGCGGATGGCGTTATCAGGGTGTTTAATGGGGCACCAATACCATTCTGTGCGTCCGGCTATCTCGGTGGCATAAGCTAATACACCATTGGCGTAATCGCAGTAAAGGCAATTGAGCTTTTGCACAAAAGTTAAGTAGGTTAATTTTTTACGATCCAGCGATAAATATTGGCTGCGTTTTACTTTTGGAATTTTATAAACAGGGAAACATACAGCCTGATATAAGCTGCAAAAAATATCTAAAAATACCACTGGAATCATCAAGCCATAAATTGCCGGGGCCGTTAAAGCAATCAGTATAAAATGTTTAGGGTCATTTTTAACCCTTTGTAAAAATGCGATGGTGATGTCCTTGAAGGCTGTTGTAATGGTTAATTGGCGCCATGATAACAGTCACTAGATTCAAACAATAGGGTATGAGTGTTGTATGCAGAGGTGGGCTAAAGCGTGTAATGGCGCAGTAGCATGTTCATGCTACTGGCTTGAGGGTGCGAAATATCACCATTTGGCAATCATGTCTTCCAGCTCTTCAATGTATTCTTGTTTGTCTGCAAGGGGAATAAAGCTGGCCAATAAACTATTGGCGGCCAGGTGTGTTGCTTGCTGGCGGGTCATACCAAGGTGCTTGCTCAGCTCTGTGTAATTTTTTAATAAGTAGCCGCCAAAAAACGCTGGGTCGTCCGCGTTCACGGTGACCATCACGCCTTTTTCCAGCAATTCTAAAATGGGGTGCTGGCCCATGTTTTCATAAACTTTTAAGCGCACATTAGATTGCGGGCACACGGTTAATGGCATGCCTTCTTTTACCAGGCGCTTAATAAGGGCCTCGCTTTCAGTGCAGCGCACGCCGTGGTCAATGCGGCTGACCTTTAACATGTCCATGGCATCAACAATGTATTGGGCTGGGCCTTCTTCACCGGCATGGGCCACGGTTTTTAAACCCAGTTCCAATGCTGCTTTAAATACTCGTGCAAATTTTTCGGGTGGATGTCCTACTTCAGAGCTGTCTAAGCCGACGCCCACAATATGGCTTAAGTAGGGTTTGGCTTGCTCCAGTGTTTCAAACGCGGCTTCTTCCGGTAGGTGACGCAAGAAACATAAAATAAGCCCATAGCTGATGCCCAGTTTTTCATCCCCGTCTTTTAATGCGCGGGTTATGCCGTTAAAGACAATGCCAATATCAATGCCGCGATCTGTGTGAGTTTGTGGGTCAAAAAAAGGTTCGACGTGAATCACCCCTTCTTCATGTGACTTTTTTAAATACGCCCAGGTTAAGTCGTAAAAATCTTGCTCGGTGCGCAGTACATCGGCGCATTGATAGTAGATATCTAAAAAGGTTTGCAGGTTACTAAAGTCATAGGCGGCTTTTACTTCTTCTACAGTGTTGTAGGGCAGGTTGATGTTATTGCGTTTTGCCAATTCAAACATTAACTCGGGTTCAAGTGAGCCTTCAATGTGTAAGTGCAGTTCGGCTTTTGGCAGTGCCCGTAAAAAATCTTCGTCGGCCACTAGGTTGGCATGTTTCATATCACTAAAATCAAGGGCTGACATGTGGGTATCCTATTGCTGTGTATTGACGATAAATGGCTTGGCAGAGCTATTATGTAAGCATAGTACAAGCATTTAAGGGGCCAAAGTAGCGTGCTGTTAAATCCAGCGATGCTTGCCCCAAGTTAATAATGCTATGCGCTTCTAAGCACTAGCAAAGCTTTTCTATATTTGCTCCAGGCACTAAAACAAAACCAAGCACCAATGGCAGCCATAACTAACGCAATCAAAGTAAATTCAATGGGCGAAGTGGAATGCAGCACAGGTGCGCTGATGCCTTGAATAACACCGGTATGCAGTGATAGCGGCAACCTGTAGCCCAATAAAAACACCGCCAGTACAATATTAAATATGGGTTGACTGATAATCCAATTAGAATGTTGGTCTTTTTTAAAAAATGCTTCAATGTGGATGTTCATTGTTTACCTACTGTTTTTTAATAGCTATCAATTACTTGCTACAAGACAAATATAAAAAACCGCAGGCTTTATAAAAAGTCTGCGGTTATTATGTTTTAGAGTATTGAGTTTTTAACCAATAAACGCTGTTAAGTTTAGCTGCCCAAAATTTTCATTGGCAAACTTAAAATTGGGTTTTCTGAATCAGCAAAGCTCATGATGACCAGCACATGGCCAGTCACCACCAAACAATACCAAGCGGCTGAAAACACTTGCCCATAAGTATCAAGTGCCACTAGGTGAGAAAACTTACGCTGGCGCCATTCAAAAATAATTTCCAGCGCCCCTACGGCTAAAAAGAATACCAGCAGCATTAAACCAAACGCGTAAGACACCCATAAACCCAATACAATGCCCGCCATGCACACACCTAATCCCACCCAAGAGCGCATGGAAAAACTGATGCTTTTTAATATGTGGCCGCCATCTAATGGCAAAATGGGCAATAGGTTAAATAAATTTAATAAAGAGCTAAGCACCGCAGCACCGGCAAATAATTCCATGTCGGTAATGGCATACAGCAGCCAGCACGCCAGTGACATAAATAAACCAAACACCGGCCCCATAATGGAGATCACCACATCCTGCCAGCGGGTATTTATTTTATCGTCCGAGACCGCTAAGCCCCCCACAAATGGAATTAAATAAATGCCTTTGGTTTTAATGCCAAAATACTGCATGGCTTTTACGTGGCCGTATTCGTGGGCCACCAAACAGGCAATCAGCAGTAAGGCAAATTCAAACGAGAATAACCATGCATAACCCGCAACCGAGGCCCCCGCTAAAACCGCTTTAATGACCTTGGTGCTTTTTAATAGTTTAAAACCCAGTGCCGCAAGGCCCATTAAGTTCAGGCTCTTTTTGGGTTGCACAAAGTGCCCATCGCCCGGTAAAGGGCATTGGCCGCTTTCTTGTTGTTTTTGCTCTACCCATAACTGGTAACTCAAGCTGTTGTCTTGCGCTTGTAAATTTAAACTCACTGCTAAAGGAGCCGCAGGTTGCACAGCCGCGTGGGCTTGCAGTTCAAAGCGGTGGGCAATTTCATTAATTTGCACCCCTGCCAATTGAGCACGGCTTACCAGTTGCCCGTCCCAATATA